>Ga0209313_1000014_pt1 | contig 225755 bp, 164 predicted proteins | sample BioC13SIPDNA_3_FD_185748 | JGI IMG/M metagenome (GOLD analysis project Ga0209313, IMG submission 185748) | Anaerobic biogas reactor microbial communites from Washington, USA - Biogas_R2_B C13 SIP DNA (SPAdes) (version 2) | ecosystem: Engineered > Bioreactor > Anaerobic > Unclassified | place... | reverse complement strand
ACATCGTGGTCAGCCCGGCGCTGGACATCGGGATGGCCGCCAATGTTTATATCGGTCTGGCGGTCTGCAGCCACGACACCGCGATTGTGACGGGCGCCGAGTTCTCGAACGTTTCGACGACCGGCAACGTGACGGGCGCCTGGCAGACAGCCGAGATCGGTATCGCGCAGCCGGCGGGCAACTCGGCCGAATCGATGTACGTGACGATCGAGGACAGCGCCGGCAAGACCCAGACGGTCGTGAACGCCGATGTGGCCATAACAGTCCGCCCATCCTGGCAGGAATGGAGGATTCCGTACAGCGATCTGTCCGGCGTGAATCTGGGCCGCGTCGAGAAGATGATCATCGGCGTCGGCAGCCGCACCGCTCCAACCGCCGGCGGAAGCGGCACGGTTTACATCGACGACATCGGTTATGGCCGACCGGCGGCTGAATAGGCCGGCCGCTGCGAATGGACCTGTCACATGGGGCCTGGGTCCACACAATCCAGGCTCCTTGCTTGTTCCGTCTATGATCTTTGCACAAAGAACCCAGTCGTGGCGCCGATGAAACGCGGTTGCCTGGGAAGCGCGATTCTGGTATAAGTTAAGTAGAGTCAGAGTCTTCTCTTGAAGGAGGATTGCCATGTGCACGCCCAGACGTTTCTGGAACACAAGATCGGGAAGACCACATTGGGGATGCGTTCTGCTGCTGTTGTTCAACACCGCTTTGATGGCGGCCGGCCCGGACACGGCGGGGCTGGTGCTTTACCTGCCCATGGAAAGCGCCCTGAACCCCATCGACGCCTCCGCCAATCCCACCACCGTAACAGTTCTGGGCTCGCTCAGCGCGGCGGACGGGCAGCTTGGGACTCGGGGACTGGCGTTCAACGGCGATCCTGCCAATCGCCTCGAAATCGCTCACGCCCCCAAGCTGGAGGGCATGTCGACGCTGACCATCGAAGCCTGGGCGTTTCCGCAGAACATCGCCAGTCATGAGGGAATGGCCATCGTCTCCAAGAGAATCGCCAACCAGAATGGCGACGCCTACAACCTGTTCATCTGGACGGGCCAGCGTCTGGAAGCTCGCGTCAATGCGACGGGAGGAATCAACTCCACGACCGTCCTGCAGAACGACACGTGGTACCACATCGCGTACACATTTGACGCACAAGCCGCAACCGGCCAGAAAACGAAGCTCTACGTCAACGGAATCCTGGAGGCCACGGGCGATCATACCGCCACGGCGGCGCAGGGATCCAATGGCGGCGGCGCGCCGGTGTGGGTTGGCGAGCTGGATGCGGCCCGAGGGTTCCCGTGGGACGGCGTTCTCGACGAGATCGGCATCTGGAACATCGCCCTGACCGAGGAGGACGTCAGTCTGCTGATGGTCCAGACCAAAGCGAAGATGCTCAGCGGAGGCATTGCGTCGAATCCGATGCCACCTGATGGCTCCGACGACATCCTGCGGTCCACAGACCTTTCCTGGACGGCCGGCGAATATGCGGCTACGCACGACGTCTACTTCGGCCTTTCTCGCGAGGACGTCAATGCAGCGGCCCCCGCAGCCGTGGTCGCCCAAGGTCTGGCCCGCGACGTCGACAGCGTAGACGTCGGGTACCTGGACTTCGGCCGCACCTATTATTGGCGCGTCGACGAAGTCAACGGCGCTCCTGATTTTGCGGTGCTCAAAGGCGACGTCTGGAGCTTCACGGTAGAGCCAATTGCCTACCCTGTCGAGAACGTTCTGGCCACCAGCAACGGAATCTCGGACGCGGTGTCCACAGCGCAACGGACGGTCGATGGCTCCGGCATTAACGACGACAATCAGGCCTCGATCGAAAGCGGCGACATGTGGCTGGCCACCCCGCCGGCGGGCGAGACCCTCTACATCCAATATGAGTTCGACCGCATCTACAAGCTCCATGAGATGCTCGTCTGGAACTACAACGTGCAGTTCGAGCTGGTCCTTGGCTTCGGGCTCAAGGGCGTGACCATCGAGTACTCCGAGAACGGCGCCGACTGGATCGCCTTGGGCGACTTCGAGCTCGCACGGGCGACGGCCAAGGCCACGTACACGGCCAATACGGCTGTGCCGTTCGACGGGGTGCCGGCGAAGTTCGTCCGACTGAACGTCACTAGCGGCTGGGGCATGATGGGCCAGTACGGCCTCAGCGAGGTTCGCTTCGTGTACATTCCCGCCCAGGCGCGCGAGCCGCAGCCGGCCGACGGCGCTGTGGGCGTCGAGCCGGCGACGACGCTGAGCTGGCGTGCCGGCCGAGAAGCGGCTTCGCACGAGGTGCATCTGGGCACAGACCCGAATGCCTTGACGCTGGCCGGTACGGCTGACTCGGCGACCTTCGCCCCCGCGCTGGAATTCGGAAGCACCTACTACTGGCAGATCGTGGAAGTCAATGAGGCTGACGCAGTCCCGTCGTGGGCCGGCGACGTATGGAGCTTCTCGACCCAGGAGTACGTGCTGATCGACGGCTTCGAAACCTACACCGACAACATCGATGCCCACGAGACGATCTTCGACACGTGGCTCGATGGCTGGGTCAACGACACCGGCTCGACCGTTGGCTATCTCGACGCGCCGTTTGCCGAGAAGACCATCGTCCGCAGCGGCCGGCAGTCCATGCCGCTGCAATACGACAACTCGACCACGCCGTTCTACTCCGAGACCGAACGCGAGTTCCAGACCGCCCAGAACTGGACCGGCAACGGCGCCGACACCCTCGTGCTCTACGTGCGAGGCAACGCGCCGTCCTTCGTGGAGACCGCCGACGGAGGCGTCATCATGAGCGCGGTCGGCACGGACATCTGGGACACGACCGACCAGTTCCGCTATGCCTATAAGAACCTCACCGGCGACGGCTCGATGACGGTTCGCGTGGATAGCCTAGTCCGCAGCAACGAGTGGGCCAAGGCGGGCGTGATGATCCGCGAGACGCTGGAGCCCGGCTCAAAGCACGCTTTCGCAGCGTTGACGCCGGAGCCGTCGCACGGGCTTTCGTTCCAGCGTCGCCCGGTGGCCGGACAGGCCAGCGGCAATACGGACGTGGCCAATATCCCGCTTCCACACTGGGTGAGGCTGACCCGCACGGGCAACGTGTTCGCCGCCCAGCAATCGGCCGACGGCGTCACCTGGACGGACGTTGTGGTGAGCCCGGCGTTGGAAATCCAGATGGCCGGCAACGTGTACATCGGCCTGGCGCTGTGCAGCCACGATGCGGCGATTGTGACGGCGGCCGAGTTCTCGAACCTTTCGACGACCGGCAACGTGACGGGCGCCTGGCAGACGGCGGAAATCGGCGTCGCGCAGCCGGCGGGCAACTCGTCGGAGTCGATGTACGTGACGATCGAAGACGCCGCCGGCAAGACCGCGATGGTTGTGAACGCCGACGCGGCCATCACCGTCCGTCCCACGTGGCAGGAATGGGCCATCCCGTACAGCGATCTATCCGGCGTGAATCTCGGCCGCGTCCAGAAGATGGTGATCGGGGTCGGCAGCAAGACCAGTCCGAAAGCCGGCGGAACCGGTACCGTGTATATCGACGACATAGGTTATGGCCGGCCGGCGGCCGAGTGATGTAGCCCGAGCCGCAGGACTTCGCGGGCTTCGGAAGGACTCTGCCGGGCCCGCCGGGCCCCGGCCGGTGTTTCACGCGCCTGCACCGGACATGCCCGCTGCATGGAGCACGGACCATGGGTCGATTCCCCACTCGGCTCCGGGTGTACCCGTCCGCACGCCCGGCGGGGCATGTTCAACTGCGTCCTGAAGAGATTTTCTTGCATCCGGGCCGTGAATCTGCTACAAAGTCATAGGCGAGTGGTTATTCGCCCCTGCCGGCACACATCGTTGTGCCTGCTCTCGGGAACTGCCTCAGTGCCGGCCGCATTTTCGTGCGGCCGGGCTTATGCGGCGGAATCGAGAGGCCCTTGGCGGTGGGAACGACCTGTACACATGCCGCCAAAGGGAGAAGGCGGCGTTGTGGCCGCCTGGAAACGTGTTCTATCCGCAGATGGGTGTACCATCCGTCTTGGCGAAGGAAGGAGGTCGCCGTAAGACAGAACGTGAATCGCTGAGGATAGAAGGTTCGATTGTCCGCTGAGGAGGGGCACGCGAGGGTCAGATACGGTCAGGTGCGTCGGTCCGGCAGTTTCACCGCTCCGGCGGGACCGTCCGTATCGCGCATGTCGTCTCGCCGCTGAGGAGGTTCTCAGATCCCCACTCGCACGATGGGATGTTCATCTTCCTGGCGACAGGCCCGTAGAATCACGACGCATCAGGAGCTGCGCCAATCCGGTCCGGTACAGAATGTAACGCCATGCTGTGGGCCGCCGCGCGCGGCCTACCGTGATTCTCTCGAACGCATCGGCCGGCTGACAGTGTCCGCATTGTCCGTCTCCGAGCCATCTATTCTCGAAACGCGCCACGGGCGCCCGTCGCGTCGCTCGAGCGCATCGTCCGGCGTTCCAACGGCGCGGCGCCGTCGCCAATGTCACAAGGTTGCCCGCAGAGCCATTGAGCTGCCCTGCGACAACCGGATTCAAGTCAGTTCATGCAGAAAGGAAGAGAAATGTTGAGAAGATTCGCGCAGTTATGTGGTGTGGTGTTGGCGATCGGTCTGGTCGGCAGTGCGTCGGCGGATCTGATCGTCTACGACGGCTTCGATTACCCCACAGGCAGTATCGCAGGCAATGCCGGCGGCACGGGCTGGGACGCAGGGGTCGCCTGGGACGGCGGCCAGAACATCGTCGCGCCGGGCCTGGAGTGGCCCGATCTGGAGGTGGTGGGCAACAAGGTAGGCACGGCCAGCACGGTCAGCTACCGGATGATGCCTTCCGGCTTCGACGCCGCAAACCGCACAATCTGGATCAGCTTTCTGTGCGCCAGTTCGGCGACCCCGTCCTGGTCGGGGATCTCTCCGTTCACCGGCAGCAGCGAAGCGATCTTCCTGGGCAAGCCCTCCGGCGCCTCGTACTGGGGCATCGCGCTGTACAACGCCGCCGGCGATGCCGGGGCGGTGACGGGCACGAAGCTCTCGACGGTGCCGACGTCGGAGCAGGGGTTCTTCGTGATTCGCATCATCAACGAGGCCGCGGGCGCCCATCTCACCTGCTGGATGAATCCGCCGGTAAATCAGGAGCCGACGGTGGAGACGGCGTATTACGACAACCAGGCCGCCGGCGAGGTCGTCGGGCGGGTTCCGTTCGATCGGATCCGCATCGGCAGCGACGGCGAGTTTTTCTACGATGAACTGAAGGTCGGCGACACGTATGCGGACGTCTCGACCTCGGTGGGCCCCGGCATGGCCTCGGTTCCCGATCCGGAGAATGAGGCGGTGGATGTGCCGCGCGAGACGGCGCTGAGCTGGGCGCCGGGCGAATTTGCGGCCGCGCATGACGTATACTTCGGGACGTCATTTGACGACGTCAATGCCGCCAGCCGGAGCAATCCGCTGAACGTGCTCGTCAGCCAGGGGCAGGCCGCTGCGACCTTCGATCCGGCCGGCGTACTGGATTTCGAAACCACGTATTACTGGCGCGTCGACGAGGTCAATGCCGCGCCGGACAACACCATCTTCAAGGGCGAGGTCTGGAGCTTCACCAGCGAGCCGTTCGCCTATGCGGTGGCGAACATCATCGCGACGACCAACGGCGTGTCGGACGAAGGGTCCGGGCCGGAGCGGACGGTCGACGGTTCCGGCCTCAACGCCGACGATCAGCACTCGATCGACGCCAGCGATATGTGGCTGGCTCTGCCCGGCGCCGAGCCTTTGTACATTCAGTATGAGTTCGATCGCGTCTACAAACTCCACGAGATGCTCGTGTGGAACTACAACGTGCAGTTCGAGCTGATCCTCGGCTTCGGGCTCAAGGGCGTGACCATCGAGTATTCCGAGAATGGAACCGACTGGACCGCGTTGGGCGACTTCGAGTTCGCGCGGGCGACGGCCAAGGCCACCTACACGGCCAACACGGCCGTGCCGTTCGACGGGGTGCCGGCCAAGCTCGTCCGGATCAACGTCAACAGCGGCCACGGGATGATGGGCCAATTCGGCCTCAGCGAAGTCCGGTTCATGTACGTTCCGGCCCAGGCCCGCGAGCCCCAGCCGGCCGACGGCGCCGCCGATGTGGAAGTCGGCACCGCGCTGGCCTGGCGCAGCGGTCGCGAGGCCGCCTCGCACGAGGTGTATCTGGGCGCGGACCCGGACGCCCTGGCGCTGGCGGGCACGGTCAGCTCGGCTACCTTCGCTCCGGCTCTGGAGTTCGGCAGCACCTACTACTGGCAGGTGGTAGAGGTTAATGAGGCCGACGCTGTGACGGCATGGACCGGCGACCTGTGGAGCTTCTCGACACAGGATTACGCATCGATCGACGGTTTCGAGACCTACAACGACGACATCGAGGCCGGGACTGCGATCTTCGACACTTGGCTCGACGGCTGGGTCAACGACACCGGTTCGACGGTCGGCTATATCGAGACTCCGTTCGCGGAGAAGTCCATCGTTCATGGCGGGTCTCAGTCGATGCCGTTCCAGTACGACAACGCGACGTCGCCGTTCTATTCCGAGGCGTGGCGCGAGTTTGAGACCGCGCAGAACTGGACGGGCAACGGCGCCGACACCCTCGTGCTCTATGTGCGTGGCAACGCGCCGTCCTTCAAGGAAACCGCCGACGGGGGCGTCATCATGAGCGCCATCGGCACGGACATCTGGAACACGACGGATCAGTTCCGCTATGCGTACAAGAGCCTCAGCGGCAACGGGTCGATCACGGTCCGTGTCGACAGTCTGGTCCGCAGCAACGAGTGGGCCAAGGCGGGCGTGATGATCCGCGAGACGCTGGAGCCCGGCTCGAAGCATACGTTTATGTGTGTGACGCCGGACCACGGCACCACGTTCCAGCGTCGCCCGGTGGCCGGACAGGACAGCGCCAGCACCGATGTGGGCGGCTCGGCCGCGCCGCGCTGGGTGAAGCTGACCCGCACGGGCAACGTCTTCACCGCGCACGACTCGATGGATGGTGTCACCTGGACCGAGGCGGCGGTGAGCCCGGCGCTGGAGATCCAGATGGCCGCCAGCGTGTACATCGGCCTGGCGGTGACCAGCCACGACGCCGCGATTGTCACGGCGGCCGAGTTCTCGAACCTCTCGATGACCGGCAACGTGACGGGCGCCTGGCAGACGGCGGAAATCGGCGTGGCCCAGCCCCTGGGCAACTCGGTGGCCGAGCCGATGTATGTGCGGATCGAGGACGCCGCGGGCAAGAGCGCGACGGTGGTGAACGCGGATGAGTCGATCAACCTGCGTCCGTCGTGGCAGGAATGGGCGATTCCGTACAGTGATCTGGCCGGCGTGAATCTGAGCCGGATCGAAAAGATGGTCATCGGCGTCGGCAGCGCGACCAGCCCGACCGCGGGCGGCACCGGAACGGTGTATGTCGATGACATCGGCTACGGCCGGCCGGCGGCTGAGTAGTACCGCTGGCACAAGAAGCAGCACCACACGGGGCCTGGATCGGCGCGATCCAGGCCCCTGTCATTGGCGGACGCGCGGGTACACATTATACATGTCCGGCTGCTATTCCTGACTGATCCGGTAGAGCCCTGCGCCGTGTGACGGGATGGGCGAGATGAACTCATCCGAGAACGTACCAAGGTCCTTCCTGCCCCACAGATCCCGAACGGTGCAGCGGCCCTGGAGGCCGACTGTTTCGAAGATCACCTTCACGGATGCGGCCTCGCTGGCGTCGCGCGTGTTGAACAAAGCCACGTACTTGTCCTTGGCGTCCGGCACATTGGCGACCCAGGCGATGAGGCCGTCGTGGCGGTACAACTGGCGATTGTTCGTGCTGTTCTGATTGACCGCCAGGACCTCGTCGTTGGTCAGCAGCGACAGGGTGAACTCGTCGTTGCTGGGCAGGTCTCCGCCGAACATCAACGGAGAGCGGAAGACGGACCAGAGCGTCATCAGCGTGATCTGCTCGTCCCTGGTCAGGCGGGTGCGGCGGTCATCGCCGCGCTCGCCCCGAATGCTGATGCGTCCCAAGGGGAGCATGTCGGCGTCGGGCCAGTGACCGGGCCCGACGTGAGGAGCCCAGTTCCGGCAGCGCTCGAACATCTCCACGATGTCCACCCACCGATCCCAGAAGTCGTCGCTGATGCGCCAGAGATTGGCGTGCGTCTTGACGTGTTCGGCGGCCTCCAGCGGGGTCGCCCCCGGCGAGGTGCTCAGGACGACAGGCCGGCCGCAGCCATCGATGGCTCTGCGGATCAGTTCGATCTCGGCGCGATGATAGGGCCGCGACAGATCGTCGATCTTGACGTAGTCCACGTCCCACGAGGCGTAGAGCCGGAAGATCGAATCGTAGTACTCCTGCGCGCCGGGCCGGTCGGCGACGATCGTGTACATGTCCCGCAGCCAGGGACACTGCTGTTCCGTGCTGTAGACGTCCGCTGCCCGCGCGCTGCTGCCGAGGATCGGCATGTTCTTCCGGACCGCCTCGACCGGGATGCCCCGCATGACGTGAATGCCAAATCGGAGTCCCTTACTGTGGATGTAGTCGGCCAGAGGCTTGAAACCCCTGCCGCCGGCCGCTGACGGAAAGCGGTTCACCGCCGGCAGGAACCGGCCGTATTCGTCCATCACATAGCGAGGATCGGTCTGATTGTAGCCGTGCGCCTTGGTGTTCTCGACGAACCAGCGGATGTCTACCACGACGTATTGCCAGCCGTGCGACTGGAGATGCTCGGCCATGTAATCGGCGTTGGCCTTCACTTCCGCTTCTGTCACCGTCGGACCGTAGCAGTCCCAACTGTTCCAGCCCATCGGAGGCGTCGAGGCCCAGGACCAGAAACCGGATGACAACTCCGAGGCCATACGAGTGGCCACCGCTTCGAGGTCGCCCTGGTCGCCTGAGAACACGCCCGCAATCTTGTCGCTCTGCAACGTTCCGGCGTAGTCAAGAACGAATTCCCAATCGGGCGATGAGACCGTCTGAACGAACTCGATTTTGCTGCCGTCCAACGTGATGTCGGAGAGCTTGACCTCGAACTCGGGCCGGTCTCCCTGGAAATCCTCCGGCCATACGGGCGTCCACGTCCCACGGTAGGCGCCGTCCGCCCCCTTGGCGAACTCGGCACGCGCCGTCACCTCCTGATCGCCGAGGAAGAACTTGAATTCCCACGTCCCGACGAGAGGATCGGCCGCGCGGGTCACCGCCGCGGAACCCAACAGCAAGAGAGCGACGAGGATCGTGGACTTCGTGAGTGTCTTTTCGCTTGCGATACGATTCATGGCCGATCTCCGATTTCTCCTGGCTGTCGATCCGAAACGACTATCCACTGCGGCTGCGCCTTCGTCGCCGCTGTTTCTGCTTGCGAATCTTCGCGGCCTTCCGAGCCGCCGGGCTCTTGACGCCCGGTTCCGATCCGCCGCAGGCGGATTGGAACCGGAGTTCCTCCATCAGCTCGCACAGCCGCTTACGCGCACGGTATCGATTCAGAGGCTGCGACCGTTCCTTCTGCATCTTCACTTCCAGGCCGCTGGGAACATGCCTGAGGACCACGCAACTGGACGTCTTGTTGACCTTCTGTCCGCCCGGGCCTGAGGAACGAATGAACTTCTCTTCGAAGTCCTCTTCGCGCAGCCCAAGCGCCACCATGCGAGCCTCCAACTCCGCCTGCTTTCTGTCCGTCACGCCGAAGTTCATTCTCGCATCACACCGTCAACCAACAACATCCTTCCAGTGGACGACCACTGCCTGCCTACTTGGCCGAGGAGAACCGCACCTTCACTCCCGCCTCGCAGATCATGAAGACGTGAAGGTAGTTCAGCATGAACGTGCGCCCCTTGGCGTCCTCCAGTTCCAGGTACTGAACGAACGGTCCTTTCACCTCGTTGACGTCTTCGAAGGTCCGTTTGCCTTTGACCATTACGTTTCGGCAGGCGCACACTCCCTTGCGCATGTGATAATAGACGTCATAGCGTTTCTTGAGGTCGAAGTTGCTCAGGGGCAAACTGGTTTTCGGGGCTGTTACCTTCTTCGCCTTGGCCATATCGTGCCTCCCTTCTGCCTGCTGGCGCAAGAGGCAATCCTGACACCACGCACGCGGCATCCAACTGCCATGTCATGATTGTACGGCCTGCGCCGAACCGCATCAACGGCCAGCCAATCCGATGTCCGGCTCGGAGTGTCTGTCGCAGTGAACAACGTCTATCGGGCGTTCGCGGCAATCTCGATTTCGGTCGTTGCCGCGACAAGACCATGGGAGCGTGCCGTCAGACGCACTTTGCCCGGCTCGCGCGTGGCCTGAAAGATGGCTAAACCCCTGCCTTGAAGGGCCTTGTGAGTGTTGTCCTGGGGATCGTCGACGCTGCTCAGGTCGCCGTTCTCGATGCCGATGATCCGGCCGGGACCATCCACATCGAAGGTCACCTCGTGGGCGGCATCGGGAACACGCACGCCCTGACCATCGGTGATCTGGAATTCGACGTGGCAGACGTCTTTGCCATCCGCCGACAGGCGCGTCGCATCGGGCGACAGAACAATCCGCGTCGCAGGTCCGGCCGTCTTGAGCGAGAATTCGCAGACCTCGCGTCCGGCGTCTCGCCCTGCCGCTTTCAGGACGCCCGGACGGAACGGGACTTCCCACGTCAACACGCCGTTTCGTGCCTCGGAGAGACGCTGCATGCCAAGCGCTTCGCCGTTGAGGGCCAGTGAGACCTCGTCGCAGTTCGTGAAGCAATTGACGCTGACGCGAGCGCCGTCAGGCCAGTTCCAGTGTTCGGCCCCACCCATGCCCGGCCCCCGCCGGCCCGGACGGCCGGAAACGCAAAGGTAGACCATCGGCTCGTCGCTCCACAGGCTCTGCCGAAACCACGCGATGGGCTTCTTGAACCCGCACAGATCGAGCAGGCCAGCGCCGCTGGCGCGATTCGGCCAGCGGCCGGCCTCCCCCAGAAAGTCGATCCCGGTCCAGAGGAACTGGCCCGCCACGTAGTCGTTGTCCCGCACCGCCACCCAGGCGTTGTAACTGTCGCCGTTCTCGCTGCCGAAGATGAACCGGCTTGGATAGGTCTTGTGGTCGGCCTCGTAGTGCTGCTCCTGGTAGTTATATCCAACCACATCCAACAGTTGTGGCAAGCCAACCGCGTTGGACATGTCGATGCTCGCCAGGGCCGCCGTCACCGGACGCGTGCGATCCCACTTCCTGACCGCTTCAATGAGCGGCTGGGCGTGCTTGACGAGATTCTCGGCGGGCGGATGCTCGCGCTGGTAGTGGTTACCCAGCACTGGATGCGAGAACGGATCGTTCGGATAGTCGATCTCGTTGCCGATGCTCCACATGATGATGCACGGATGGTTGCGGTCCCTGCGAACCAGGTCTCCCATGTCGCGGACCGACCACTCGGCGAAGACCTCGCCGTAGCCGAACTTGCTGGGTTGGCCCGCGTTCCAGCCCGCGACCCACTTGTTCTTGGGTGGTGTGAACTCGTCGAACGCCTCGTCCTTGACGAGCAGGCCGAGCCGGTCGCACATGTCGAGCAGCTCGGGGGCCGGCGGGTTGTGGCTGGTGCGAATCGCGTTGGCGCCGAGGTCCTTCGTCAGCCGCAACCGCCGTTCGAGCACCTTGTCCGGCACCGCCGCACCGAGACAACCGGCGTCGTGATGCAGGCACACTCCCTTGAGCTTCACCGCCTTGCCGTTCAGGAAGAAGCCCCTGTCGGGATCAAACGCAATCGTGCGAATCCCAAAGGGGGTGGACACCTCCTGCACGACTTCCTCGCCCGCCTTCAACGCACTGCGGAGCATGTACATGCTGGGCGATTCAAGCGACCACAATTCGGGGTCGGCAATCTTGATATGCGAAACGAAGGTCTGCTCGGCGTCAGCGTCCATACTTGCGGACTGACGGAGACTGGCGACCGCCTTTCCGTCCGGCGCCACCACGCTCGAATCGAGCGACAGACTTACGGCCCTGTCGTGATCGTTGCAGACAACCGTCTCGACACGAATTGTGGCGGCGTCCTCGCTCACCTCGGGCGTAGTGACATAGACACCCCACTGTCCGATGTGGAGCCTGTCGCTGATGTGCAGACGTACGTGTCGATAGATGCCCGAGCCGGTATACCAGCGCGAATCCGCGAACTTCGTGTGGTCGACGCGGACCGCAATCACATTTTCGTCATCTGCGAACTTCACGTGACGCGTCAGGTTGTACTGGAAGCTGGAATAGCCGCAGGGCCGACGGCCGACGAAGTGACCGTTGATCCAGACCTCGGAGTTGTGGTACACGCCGTCGAATTCGATGACCACGAGCTTGCCGCGGTTCGCCGCATCCAGCTTGAAATGCTTGCGATACCATCCGATCCCGGCGGGGGCGTAGCCACTGCCGCTGGCGTAGTCGGCGCGGAATGGCCCTTCCACACTCCAGTCGTGAGGAACATCCAGCATTCGCCAGGCCGAGTCGTCAAAGGCCGGCATCATCGCTGTCGCGAAGTCCCCTTTGCTGAAATGCCAGTCGAAATCAAAGTCCATCGCACCCAGCGGCATCGCCGCCATGAGAGGGATGATGGCTGCCATGCAGATCCAGACAACTCGTCGCGATTGATTCATGTGAATGCCACTCCCACCCTGCGCACTGTGTTATCGTCTTTCGAAATAGCTCAGGTCCCACTGGTCGAGCCACATGAGCGTGAACGTTCCATCCGGCTGGATTACGAGCGGCAGCCACACGTAGCGTGAGTCATGTAGCCGCCGGGGCATCCAGCGGTCGGCCATGAAGATGTAGCAGCCAGGCCTGCCCGCCACCGGGAACACACACGTGCTCTGCGTCTGGAAGGTCGTCTCGGCCTCAGGCCCGACGCACGGATTGTCCTTCGACTCCCAGGGGCCGAGGATGTGGTCGGCGACGGCGTAGTCGGCCGGGTTGGGCTGCCATCCCGTGCAACCTGACGTGATCAGGTAGTAGCGATTCTGGAACTTGAACGGCGCGGGCGCCTCGCGGTACTTTCCGATCAGGATGCGTGCCCACGTCTGGCCCTGCACGATCGGACTGGCGGGCGACGTGAACTCGTCGTTGAGCCGAACGATGTACATCGTCGCGTTGTGCTCGGAGGCGTAGAATGCATAAGCTTTGCCGCCGTCGACGAAGAGGTTCATGTCGCGGTAGGTTCCGCCGAATTCCTTCTGCCGGTCGGGGTCATCGTCCTTGTATCCGAAATCGTACTGGATGGGCCGCATGTGATGGACGAAGACAAACGGTCCCTCCGGCCGGTCGCTTTGGGCGACACCCGCCCGGGCGAAGTGGTAGCCCCATTGCTCAAGGTGCATCCACATGACGTACTTGCCCGTCTTCGGATTGAAGACGACCTTGGGCCGCTCGATGAACGTTCGGTCGCGGATGTCGGAGGACAGCGATTCCTGCGGGAAGGCCACGCCCTCGTGCTTCCAGCGATACAGGTCGGTCGAGCTGTAGCAGGAGACCCCCGTCTGGCGGCCTGGGGTGCGGTCTTCGCCATACCAGTAGTATGTGCCGTCCCGTGTCAACACCGCCCCGCCGTGGGCCTGGATGGGCCTGCCGTCCGTGTCGAGCCAAAGCTCGCCCGGTACGAACCGGTCCTTTTCACCTTGCGCCCAAGCAGGGTCTCCAAAGACAAAGGACCACAACGCAATGTAAGCCAATACAACCACAGTGCAAACTGCTTTCATATCTCCACCTCAGGTCACGTCACTGCGAAACGGAATTGACATCTTCTTCCGGCACAGCATCAGCGTGTTTTGGCCAAAGGCTTTCGACGCCACCACGTGGCCAGGATCGAGCCGGAGACGTTCATCCACGGTCCGAAGATGGCCGGCGCCAGCGCGGCCTTGGCGCTGGCGAGCGTCTTGAGGGCCAGACCGGAGGCCATCCCGCCATTCTGGAGCCCCACCTCGATAGCCACCGTCCGGCATGCGCTTTCCTGGAGCCGAAGCAGTCGAGCGCCCCAGTAGCCCAGCACATAACCGATGCCATTGTGCAGCATGGCCGCGAAGATGATGTACGGGGCGATCTTCATCAGATCATCACGCGATTGGGCCGTGATGATGCCGATGATCAGGCAAATCCCCGCCATAGAGACAACCGGCAGGACCTTGTCCATCCAGTTTTCGGGCCCCTTCAACCAGACACCGATCACCAGCTTGGCCAGCGCCACGATGCCGATCAGCAGCAGGCCCACCACAAGCCCGTCCTTCCCAAGGCTGCCATTGCCGACTGTGACGATGGCTTTCGGAGCATACACTGCAATGAGTGTCGCGGCACCGACGCTGACGACGGCGACGAGCCCCAGCACCCATCCCCGATCGAATACCCTTCGTCGGCCGTACAGCATGTAGTTGGCCAGCAGACCGGCCACAATCGGAACGATGATCATGTTGATGATCGTGAACATCATCCCGAAGAACGGGACCGGGACCATCTTCCCCGCCAGCAGTTCCATCATCAGCGGCGTCATGACGGGCGAGGCCAGCGTCGAGCAGGCCGTCATGGTCACCGACAGGGCCACATCGCCACCGGCCAGGTACGTCATCACGTTGGAGGCGACGCCGCCGGGACAGGCCCCGATCAGGACCACGCCGGCCGCCACCTCCGGCTCAAAGCGAAAGCCTTTGGCCAGTGCAAAACCAAGCAGGGGCATGATGGAGAACTGAAGAACGAAACCGACGAAGACCGGCCAGGGCATTTTGACGACGCGGGTGAAATCGGCCACGCTCAGGGTCGTGCCCATGCCGAACATGATGATCTGAATCAGCGGGACGATCAAAATGGCGAGGTCGAAGCCGGGCCAGGTCATGAAGGCCGCCGGGTACACCATCGAAGCCGTCACGAAAGCGAAGACCCACACCGTGAAGGCGAAGCTCTTCAGAACCGGATGGCTCATGCAATACAACGCCAGCGACGCGAACGTCACGATCAGCGCAGGCCCCGAGACAGCCCGATGCCCCATGACGAACGTAGCGATCGCAACCACCAGACCGACCGCCGATACGATCCAGCAGCGTCTCAATACCGAGCGTCCCATTGGCACACATCTCCCTTGATTGACTAACTTCAACGGGTGGCAGCCTCAAGCGCAGCTTGGGGATGGCCATCTTGGAGACCATCCCCATCCCGATAGCCATCGGGATGAGGCTGCCACCCGTCTGCAAGTCACATCTCTAACTCCACAGCCGGTCGTTCGAGCGATCCTGGTTCCACTCCTCGGTGGGCGCGAACAACTCTTGGCTGCGTTCGAGGTGTTTTTGGATCACGTCGAGGTTCAACTCGATGCCCAGTCCGGGTCCCTCCGGGACACGGGCGAAACCGTCGGTGTGGAACGGCTTGTCCACGCCGGTGACGAGGTCTTCCCACCAGTCGACATCGACGGAGTGGTGCTCCAGGGCGATGAAGTTCTCCGTCGCTGCGGCGCAGTGCAGATTGGCCATGAAGCACACCGGCGTTCCCGCAAAGTGCAAAGCCATCGCGATGCCGTTCTGCTCGGCGTAATCGCCGATCTTCTTGGTTTCGAGGATGCCGCCGGCGGTGGCCAGGTCGGGATGCACCATGTCGACGGCGCGCTCGTCGATCAGCTTCTTGAAGCCGCCGTCGAGTGTGTAGATGTCCTCGCCTGTCAGCAACGGCACGTCGATGGCGTTCTTGATCTCTTTGAGCATGTCGGTGTATTCCCACGGGACCATGTCTTCCAGCCAAGCCAGCGCATAAGGCTGCAGGACCTTGCCCAGCTTGATGCAACTGTTGACGCCGATGTGGCCAAAATGATCCGAAGCGACCGGGATCTCCCAACCGACCACTTCGCGGACCTCGGCAAAGCGTTCGGCCATCAACGCAGCCCCCTTGTCGGACAGTTGGATCGCGGTGAAGGGGTGTTTGCCCCGCCAGTTGGCCTGGCTCGTCGGATAGCTCAGCGCGCCGGGGACGTTGCGCATGGTCTGGATGCCGCAATCGTACTTGAGGAACGTGAATCCCTGCTCGATCCGTTTTTTCAGGCCGGTCACCTGGCCATCCGGCGTGTCGGCATACAACCGGATGCGGTCGCGGTATCGACCGCCCAGCATCTGATACACGGGCACGCCGTATGCCTTGCCCGCCAGATCCCACAGCGCCATCTCCACGCCGGAGACGCCGCCGCCCTGCCGAGCATGGCCGCCGAACTGCCTGATCTTCTTGAACAGCCTCTCCACGTTGCACGGGTTCTCTCGCAGCAGGCGGCTCTTGAGCATCAGCGCGTATTTCTCGCTGGCCCCGTCGCGGACTTCGCCATAGCCGCAGATGCCCTGATTGGTGTCGATGCGAATCAGCGGACAGCGCATCGGCGCCCGGGCCACCACCGCAACCCGCAGGTCGGTAATCCGCAGTTCCGACGGACTGGAATTGCGCTGGACGTTCTGTGTCGCGCAGGCGATCTGCTCTTCGATGGGCGCGTCGACCATGCCCGCCAGGGTCAGGCCGGCAAAGCCCACTCCGGCGGTCTTCAGCAAGGAACGTCTCGAAGTTGCCATCTCGTGTTGTCGCTGGTTCTTCTTCATGAGTCCTCTTCTTACCATGACAATGGCTTTGACCGTGTGGGTCCTACCAGTTTCGTGTCTTGGGATCGAGCATCTCCTCGATCACCTGCTTGGGCACCGGCAGTTCGTCGATGTTCTTCTTGAGCCAGTCTCGGAAGTCCTCACGGATTTCGGGCGTCCACCGGCTGTCGATCTGTCCCGGCGTATACTTGCCTTCCTTCAAACGCTGGTGACCGAACATGTCACGCAGGGTGATGGCCTCCGATTCGGTGACCACCTTCTCGGCCAAGTGGGCGGGGATGAAGACGATCCCTTCGCGTTTGGCCAGCACCACATCGCCCGGACAGGCCACCGCGCGCCCGACGCGGATGGGCACGTTGATCGCACTGAGCATCACTTCCTTCAAGTAGCTGGGGTCGGCGCCCTTGTGCCAGGCGTTGAACCCTTCGATCTCCTCGATGCCTTCGAGATCACGAACACCGGCGTCGAAGATGACGCCATTGCCGCTTCGGGCATAGATCGCGTTGGCGAGGTTGTCGCCGATCAGCGTGCCGTCAAGAACCTTGCCGAACCCGTCGGCAACGTAGACGTCACCCTTCTGGAGCATGTCGATGGGCCAGGAATTGGAGTTGCCCAGGCGCCCTTCGGCGTGTCCCTGGTCCATGATCGCCTTGTTGAGGTCGGGCTGCATGGGCATGTACTGCGCGGTCAGCACGCGGCCGACGATCGCCTCGTCGGGACGCATAACCTGCCAGCCCAGTGCCGTCTCGTAGCAGTTGTGATAGCCGGCGCCGCTGACGATGCCCCAGGCCATCGTGACTGGCACGTTCCGCATCCGTTTGAGCAGATCATCGGACACCATCGGCCGGCCGTCGGCCATCCGAGGCCCGGTCCATTTCGACGTGCATTGCAGCACGCGGATGGGACAGGAAATCACGGGCGGTGCGATGCCGCCGTCGGCCGCCTCGATGCGAAGATTCCGCCAGCGCACCTCGTAGGGACCGGCCTCATTGCCGATGCCGTGCACCTGGAGGCCGATGACGCCCCGCGCGGTCATGCTGTCCCGCAGATCCACACAGGGAACATCGTTGACCCATGTCCGGATTCGGTCGTCCCTGCACTCGATGCGGTACTTGTTCCACTGGCCGTCCTTGAACGCCTTGCTCGCGACGGGATCGCTCGTCGTACTGGCCAGCATGAACCCGCGCCGCGCCTCGTCGTAGATGCTGCCCGAGGAACCGGCCTTCTCGGTAGCAATCTCCACTTGATAGCCGTAGACGCGGTCGGCCGGAATCACCACCGACTGAGGCTTCCCGTCCCGGCCGGCAAACACGAACGCCATCTCCGTCGGAGCGATCTGACTGCGAACCTGGACGCCGGAATTCAGTCTGGGGTCCACCTTGACCTCGAACTCCAGGACAAAGTCGCCGTACTGCCGGTCCGTGCAAAGAAACGTGTTGGGACTTCCCTTGACTGTCGTGCCGACGATTTCGTCGCCCTCGACGTGATATCGGGCGGTGCCGCTGTGGACCGACCAGCCGTTCAGCGTCTTGCCATCGAACAGAGAAACCCACTGGTCCCGATCCTGGCTCTGGGCCGGATCTGCGCCAACGGCAGCGAGCAGCAGCACGATCGCCGCTCCAAACACCCATCTACGATTCATACGGCACCCCTTTCACCTGTTGATGTCACGCAATATCGCTTTCTGGGCAAATGCCTCCAGGCGTTCACGCGCGTGTCGTCGCACGTCATCGATAGCCCTCCCGTGTCAGCCGAATCACCGCGTCGACATTGTCGCGGTCGATGATCGCCGCTCCCGCGTCGATATCCGACGGCTGGATCTGGTAACGGCAGTAGAGCGCAAGCTGCACGACGGGATAGAACCCCTGGATGTACGGCTGCTGATCCACGGTGCAGCGAATCACGCCGGCCTTGACCAGACGCAAGGTGGTGTCGGACAGGTCGAACCCGGCCGACCAGTAACCCTGGCCCGCGAAGTGCTTCTCCAGGGCCAGACCCGCCGCCTCGGTGTCGGATTGACCGGTCCCAAGGACGATGCGGATGTCGCTGTGCTCGCGCAGTGCGGCAACGATGCGTTCGGCACCTCTGGCGGAATCGTTGCCCGTGACGAGCACGGTCCATCGGACCCCTTTGTCCTTGAGCACGTCCTGCAAGCCTCGTAAGCGGTCTTCGAGCGCCGAGACCCCTTCGTCGTGCATCGTCATCAGAACGTGTGCATCGGCGGAAATCTCCGGCAGCAGTTCCGAGGCCAGCGACCGCCCCGCTTCATAGAGCCGCTGGTTAACGCTCGCAAGCCGGGCGTTCGGCGAGGCGTGGTCGTCCACGTTGAACGCGACCACCGGCACCCCCCGGTCGATGGTTTCCTGGACCACGTCGTCGAACGCCTCAGGGTCGATGAGATTGAGCGCGATGCCATCGTAGCCATCCCTGACCGCCCGGCGTACCATCGCTGCCTGAGCCGGGACATCGACGCCTTCGGTGCCGAGAAAATCTGCTTCCACGCGCATCATCTGTGCGGCATCGCGCACACCCTTCTTCACCGGCCCGAAAAACTTGGCACCGACCGTGCAAGTGATGAATGCAAACCGCAGCGGCCCGTCCTCCCGCAGGCGGCTCGGCCGGCCCATGCCGCAGCCGACAACCATCATCGCAACAATCGACACTACAAGGAGCCGCATGACGTCACCTCTCAAGGATCGACGGATTCGCTATCGGAACACGACGTACAGGACAATCATCGTCAGCGCCAGCAGCGCGCTGAGGAATTTATAGTTGCCCAGGCCGGGCCAGCCCTTCTCGCGCAGGGGCTCCAACGGAGACTTCCAGACCAGGGCCATCTTCTGCTCCGTCGGCTCATCCGGGAAGGCGAGCGAAAGGACGATCATCACCGCCCCGCAAAGGCACGCGAGAAGGAAGCTGATCACCATGAAGTTCAGGAATCCGAAACTGGGATGAGCCGTCTTGAACCCCGCCAGGAGCTTGGAGAAGTCCAGAAGGAAGACGACGAAGCCCACCGCCGAGCCGGTGATCAACGTGATGAACGAAGCCTTTGAAGAGGCTCTCCTCCAGAACACGCCGGCGACAAACACCACGGTGATCGGCGGCGCCAGGTAGCTGATCGCGGCATTGATGCCCTGAAAGACCGTGAGGAAGCGGCCGCACAGGGGCGACCAGACCACCGCCAGGACCATTGCGACAAACGTCACGATCCGCCCGATCATCACAAGCTTGTCTTCCGACGTGCCGGGCGCCCAGCGTTTGTACAGATCGTAGGAGAACAACGTGGCCGCCGAGTTCAGAGCGCCGGACACCGTGCTCATCAGCGCCGCCATCAGGGCGGCCGCAACGACGCCCTGCAAGCCGACCGGCAACAGCGTGCCAATCATGTGCGAGTAGGTCAGCGCAGCGTCGGGCTGACCTGCCTCATTCAGCGGCAGCGGTGGAATCACGCCCTTCGCTATCAGGGCCAAACAGACCAGACCCGGCAGCACGAAGATGAACACGGGCAGGATCTTGATGAAGCCTGCGAACAAAGCGCCCGTCCGCGCGTGGTTCTCGTCCTTGGCGCCGAGGACGCGCTGCACGATGGTCTGGTCGGTGCACCAGTACCAGATCCCGATGATCGGGTAGCCCAGGAACACGGAATACCAGGGCAGCCCCGAGGCGTCGCCCGCCGGACGCAGCACGGTGAGCTTCACCGGGTCCACCTGCTGGGCCAGTTCGCTCCAGCCGCCGACTTTGACCAGACTGATCGCAGTCAGAACAAAGGCGCCGGCCAGGAGAATAATCGTCTGGACCGACTCGGTGAGCACGACCGCCATCAGGCCACCGACCATCGTATACAAGCCGGTGATCGCCGCGATCAGGACGATGCTCCACATCTTCGGTATCCCGAAGAGACCCTCCAGGACGGTCGCTCCGGCGTACAGCGAAAACCCGATGTGGATGAAGATCGCCGAAATGATCGACAGGATCGCCAGCCAATCCCGGCTCGCCCGGCTGTAGCGCTTCTCCAGGAAATCAGGCAGTGTCGCCACGCCCGAGCGGATGTAGAACGGCGCGAAGAACAACGCCAACGCGATCAGCGTGAACGGCGCCATCCACTCGAAGTTGCCATAGGCAAGGCCGTTCGTATACCCTTCCTCGGCGAGACTGACCAGATGAACCGTCGAGATGTTCGTGGCGAACAACGCCAGGCCGATGACGGGCCAGCGCAGCGTCTTGCCCGCGAGGAAGTACTCGTCCGCTTTGTCGCGGGCGCGCCGGCGCAGACCCGCCCAACAACCTAGAGCCAGAATCCCGACAATATACGCAACGATGATCGCGGTGTCGGCCCAACTGATCTGCACGGAACTCTCCTTACAGAAGAATCTTTTCACATGGCGCCGCGGCAGGGGCGAATAATCATTCGCCCCTACGGGTTATCGTCCGTCCCAGTTGGCGGTCTGTCCGCGAGGAAGAGTCAACTCAGCGGTGAGGTCCCCATAGCGAAGCCGACACGGTCGGCCCGCAAGAGAACGAACGGTCGTCGAGACAAGCCGTCCGTCTTTCCACTCGATATCCACCTCGAAACCGCCGCGGGCGCGGAGCCCGCTGACCGATCCGCTCGGCCAGGCCTTGGGCAGTGCCGGCAGCAACTCGATCCGATCCGTGTGGCTTTGCAGCAGCATCTCCGCGATACCGGCTGTGGCACCGAAGTTGCCGTCGATCTGGAACGGCGGATGCGCGTCGAACAGGTTGGGGTACACTCCCCCGCCGTCCTGGTAGTCGGTCCCCTTGAACGCCACAGGCGTCAGGAGATTGCGCAGCAACGTATACGCATGGTCGCCGTCGAGCAAGCGGGCCCAGAAGTTGATCTTCCAGGCGCGGCTCCATCCGGTGCCGCCGTCGCCGCGAGCGTTCAGCGAGACCGCCGCCGCTCGGGCCAGTTCCGGTGTGATGCGCGGCGCGATCTGGCGTCCCGGATGCAGGCCGAACAGGTGCGAGACATGCCGATGCTGGTCCTTGGGGTCGTCGCGATCGGTCATCCACTCCTGCAACTGGCCCCACTTGCCGATCTGTGGGCCGAGCAACTTGCCTCTCAATTCAGCCAGATGATTGCGGAACTCGCGGTCGATCCCCAGTTCGTCTGCTGCCTCGATCGTGTTGGTGAACAGGTCCCAGACCAGCATCTGATCGTAGGTGACGCCCTGCTCCTCGGGGCCATGCTCGGGCGACCAGCCGTCAGGGGTCACCAGCCGGCCGTTGGGTAGCGCGACCAGGCGGTCTATCCAGAAGTGGCACACTTCCTTGAGGATCGGATACGCCCTGTCACGAAGGTAGGCCTTGTCCTGTCCGAAGGCGTAGTGCTCCCAGAGATGCTGGCAGTACCACGCGCTGCCCGGCGGGTTCCATCGCCAGCTCGAACCCCCGTAGATGTTGTTCTCAGTCTGGACCGTCCAGCCCCGCTCGCACTGGTAGTACTCCTGTGTCGCCCGCTTGCGGACCTGCCGCTGGTTGTCGATGTAATTGACGAAGGGCACGTGACAATCCGCCAGGTTGGTCGGCTCGGCGGGCCAGTAGTTCATCTGGACGTTGATGTTCGAATGGTAGTCGGACCGCCAGGGAGGGTTGTTGCTGTGGTTCCAAAGCCCCTGGAGATTGGCGGGCAGACCGCCGGGCCTGGATGAACTGATCAGCAGATAGCGGCCGTACTGAAAGAACAGCTCCTCGAGATCAGGATCGTTCTTCCTGTCGCGGTGATACGCGAGAATCCGCTGGTCGGTGGGCCGAGCCAAGGTCTCGTTTGAAGAAGCGCCCAGGTCTAATTCCACCCGCTCGAACAGGGCCTGGTAGTCGTCGACGTGGGCCTTTCGCAACTCGTCATACGACTTGCGCGCCGCGCTTTCGACGGCCTGCACGAGACGTTCGTGAGGATGCGGTCCGCGCCAGTTCTGGTCGGAGCGGCTGACATAGTTGGTGCCAGCGGTCAACAGGATCGTCAGACTGTCGGCGTTGGAGAACGTCAGCCTGCCATCGGTGGCGCGCACCTCGGACCCTTCGCAGAGCAGGCGTACCTGCGCCTCGTATTCAAGACCATTGTCCAATCGGCCCGATGCAACAAGCCCATTGCCCTGGGCCTGAACCGGCGCATCGTGGGCGTCACTCAGTTCCAGGGTTCCGCTGTAGCAACCTGGCCGGCTCGCCGTGAATCGCAGGACCACCACACGGTCGGGATGGCTGCAAAATGCCTCACGCTCGTAGACCACTTCGCCCCTACGGTAGCGGACACGGTGCGTCGCCGTGGTCAGGTCCAATTCGCGCCGGTATTCGAGCGGGGCCGCGTCGCCGCCTGCCGACAGATCGAGCACCAGATCGCCGAAGTTCTGGTACGCGCCGGTGTCCTTCTCGTCGCCGGTCCACAGGCTCTGCTCATTGAATTGGATGCGGACGGTGTCCACGCCGCCGAAGAGCATCGCACCAAGCGAGCCGTTGCCGATGGGCAGGGCCTCGGTCATCCAATCGGTCGCCGGCCTGTCGTAGCGCAGGGCAAGGTCGGTCCGCGAGCCTGCAGGATGGGCACTGGCCCATGCTGTTCTTGGGCCACCCACGAATCCAGCCAGCGCGTAGACCAGGCCCGCCTGCCAGTTGATCGCAATCTCGTTGGTGCGATAGTCCTCCTGCTCGTCGCGCCAGCCGGTGGCGGAGTGTCCGCCTCCGATGACGTAGCCGGGCCAGGGTTGTTCGATCCCATCGGCCCCGCAGCGGCGGTCGTGCGGATGCATGGCCGGATCGATTCCCAGCCCCGTGACATAGGAGCGGTTGTAGTAGTTGCGGCCGAACAGGTGGGCGATGGCATCCAATGCGGCGTTCAGATATTCGGGCTTCGGCGAGAGCCTATACGCCACTTGAAGGTTCAGCACCTGCCGTGCGGCCGTGCCGTTGCAGCCCCAGTAGTAGCGCCGCATCGCACGGCCGTAGACATCCTCATTCGCCTGAGCAACCAGCCGATCGGCGGTGGAGAGCACATCATTGCGCACGCTCGCCAGCAGCCCGGCGTTCTTCCCCTCGCGTTTCGACAGGACGTAGGTAAACATCGCGAGATTCCGCACGTTGCCCCAGTCCCAATCCTCGTCAATCGTGCCGGCCTGAGCAGGCCTCCTGCCGCGTGCAGGTGGCGCCGCAGCTCGCTCCTCGAAATCCTTCAGGCACCGGGCGTCGCCGGTGGTCTCCCACATCTCGATGGCCGCCCAGAGCCGGTCGTCGGAATCGCTGGTCTGATACCCGCCCGTTCGGAAGTCGCCTTGCTGGAATCGCTTCTCTTCGGGGTTGGCCAGCAGAAAGGCGTAGCTGGTCCGCGCAGCGTCGAGGCACTTCTGTGCGTAGGCGGCGTCGTACGGCTGGAAGCAGCGGGCGGCCATAGCCATCATCGCGACGAAATCGGCGGTCGCGGCCGAGCTCCATTCGGTGAAATAGCGTTTGGCGTCATCCTTCTCCGGCATGACGAAACCCGAGAAGCTCGTCCTCGTCAGCTTGTGTGAGACCCTGCCCGAGCCGTCCGGGTATGGCATCTTCAGCAGCCAGTCGGTCTCCCACTTGAGCTCCTTGAGGAAGTCCGGATAGCCCCGCGCGGTGTCAGGAAGACCGAGCGAAAGATCCTTGAGCTTGTCCTGGAAATGGTCCCACGCCAGGAACAGACAGCCGACGGTGATCCCGGCGTTGACGGTGTACTTGCCGTAATCGCCTGCATCATGCCAGCCCCCGGTCCCGTCTCTCTTGACGCCCTCCCGTCCCAGGTAGTCCTCGTAGCCGTCGTCCAGGTGGCAGGCGGGGTGGGTGTAGCGAACCCCATTGTGGACGCCCTCGACGGCGCAGCCGCACCGCCAGAGATAGAAACCGCGCATTGCTGTGACATAAGCGAAATCGTAGACTTTCTCGCCGATCTCGAAGTCGATCGAGCGTCCTACGCCGGGGACGTCGAGGTAGAACTTGCCGTCGCTGTGCAGCTCTGAGAAATCGGCAATCCAGACGTCCTGGCTCACATCTTCCTGGCGTCGAGGTCCGGCCGCCCGGCCCGAGTATACCACCGCGCCGTCGGAGGCGCGCTTCACGGCGAAATCGGAGCAAGACGCGGCGATCGACGCCTTCTTCGCCAATCCGGGAAGAAAGCCGAGCGAATTGAGACGGATGTCCGAATCTGCCGCCGGAACCTCACTCGTGATCGACAGGGCGATCACTGCAACAAGCAACAGACGTCTCTGCATTCTCATACCTCCTTCAATCCGCGTGCGACTCGTGGAAGGCGGATTCGATCTCGAACCGGCACACTGGGACGAGTCCGAGACATCGTCCCCGATGGGTCAGCGTCCCCGGCCTCGCATCGGACGGCCTCTCATGACCGCCTCGGCCCGGCTGTTGACGTCGTCCGAGACGTTCAGATCGCGAATCTTCTGCGCCAAATCACGGGCGGCCTCTCGATCCCGGCGAAGCATACTACCCGCCAGCTCGACCGCCGCCAGGGCCGCCTCGGCCTTGAAATCGCCTTCCTTGGCGAGAGCCAACAGGCGTTCGGCGACCTTCGGACTCGGCACCGCTCCCATCGCGGCCACAACCTGCCGCTTCTCGTCGTCCCGGCGGGCATTGTCGAAGGCCTTGAAACACAGGTTCACGCGGTCCTCGAGTGGAGCTGAGTCGCTGGTCACGATCAGACGCAGCGCTCCCCGCATCGCGAGGACATAGTGCGTCAGCGAAGTTTCCGAATTCGATGCGATCTTCATCAGGACGTCGGCCGCGGCGAAGTCTGGCCAGTTGCCGAGTGTGCGAATCCCCGCCTCGCGCAGGGCCTCGTCGGACGACTGCGCGGCCTCTGTGACGACCTGCAGAGCCGCCGGGCCGCCCGCCGCGTCGAGGGACATCAGCAGGGTAACCTTGACCTCGCCGGTGGAGTTCCTGACTCGTTCGATAACCGCCTCGGCCGCTGCCGCCTTGTCGGGAGCCTTGGTCAGCGCTGCCCGCAGGGCCGCCCCGGCGCTGCTGCGAGCACCCTGGCCGCTCGTCTTGGCGACGAGATCGGCCAGCGTCCCGGCATCAACCATGTCCGCGACGTCCACCATCGCCTTGAAGGCAGCCGAGCTGATTTCCTCATTCGCATCGGCGGCATAGCCCATCAAGGCTTCCGCGACTCCGGGGACCCGGCGTTTGCCCAGAAGACCAATCGCTGCGCTGCGCTTCTTCACATCGCCCGAGGCCGCACTGGCACGGATGACTTCCTCCACGCGAGGGCCGGCCATCAATGCGAGCCCTTCGCGAGCGGCCCGCTGAACAGCACCCGAACCATTCACAGCAATGTCCAGCAGCGCCTCAGCCGACTCATCGCAACCAATTTCCGTCAGCGTGTCGATCGCCGCCAGACGCACCGCTTCATAGTCGCTGTGCAGAACCCTCTTGACCGGACCGACAGACGACAGATCGCCACGGTCGGCAATCAGGCCGAGAACCTGAACCTGGTAGTGAGGAGGCAGTTCCGGCAGCACGCGTGCAAGCGCCCGCATCGGGGCGGTCGTCGGCGCCTGACGCGCCACCTGTACCGCAACGCGGCCTACCCTCGGATCGCCATCTCGAATGATGTTGACGATCTCTTCGGTGGCCTTGTCGGGGTCGCACGTCATCAAGCCGTTGATAGCCGCCACGCGGATGCTGAACGGGTTCGGGCCGTTGGGATCGCGAGTCAGCTTCGTCGCCCAGTTGTAGACAGCGACACAGAGCTTGCCGGCGTTGACCACGTCATTGTGCGCGGTCCTCTCCTGGGCGATGTCGATCAAGGCTTGTGCGACCTTCACCGAGACCGGCCCCAGCGGTTTGTTGAGCACGCCGAACAGGGCCTTGGCGCTGGCGGCCCCGCCGATGTTCGACAAAGCGGTCGCGGCAGCAGAGGCGACATTCGGATCCGCATCGCCCAGCGACTCGGCAATTCGCTCGATCGCCTCGGCTGCACGGCGCTGCCCCAGCGAGTTGAGCAGGCCGATTTTCCACGCCGCCTCTTCCGCGGAGGACAGTTTCTCCAACAAGGCCTCGGTCGCACTCGGGTCCGGGTTCTTTTCCAGCGCGCGACGGGCGTAGTCGGCCAGATGCCTGTCGTCGGCCGCCATCAGCTTGACAAGGGCCGGGACCGATTCGCCCGCGCCGATCCGTTCGAGTTGCAGCACGAACCAGTGTCGCACGACGTCGAGCATATCGGCGCGATCGAGATTCGCGACGATCACCTTCGCCATCGCTTGGCGTTCCGTCTCGGCGCCGGGGCGTGCGGCGTACGAGCCCATGTCCTGAAACATGATCTGGTAGTTGTAGCGGCTCGGCACGTCGTCGGCTGACATCAATGGCATCAGGTAGTCGATCGCTTCCTGATAGGCCTGGGCCAACTGCGCCGCGTCCCGCACCGGCGCGTCGGCTTTGCCGCACAACTGCTTGACCAGATCGGCCCCATCCTGTGCTTGTGCACTCGCGGCTAATGCCAGAAGAACCGCGAGGATGATTCCACAATTTGCGATGCTTGAGAGCTTGTTCCTCATCGTCAATTTCCTTTCGATCGACGTCGATATCTGCAGGCCAAGCAGGGGCGAATGATTACTCGCCCCTACAGCACATACGGTGCGCGCCGTGGACGGTCGTACCACCGCTCGGCGGCCGGATCGTCGAGGATTCGCTCCTCGGCCGGATCCCAGTGGATCGGCCGTCCCAGGCGTTCGGCGATGCCGCTGAGATGGCAGATCGTCGCGGTTCGGTGGCCGATCTCGGCCGGACAGATCGTCGTGCTGCGCGTGCGGATGCAGTCGATCCAGTTGCCGTCGTGGTCGCTTGAATCGTACAGGTGAATCTCGCTGGGCAGCAGCGGAGCCTGAGCCAGCTCCACCGGCCTGGTGTCGAGCCGGCCGCCGCGACTGACCATCACCTCGCCCTCGGTGCCGATGAACTGGATCATGTGGCCGCCCCAGACCGGATGGTCGCGCAGGACCTTCGTGCCGTCGGCATAGTAGTGCGTCTGGTACCGGTGGCCGGGCCAGCCCTTCGGGACGAACTTGACCGGGCCCGAGTCGTCCATGCCCAGCGCCCACTGGATGATATCGAAGTGATGAGCGCCCCAGTCGCCGTTCTTGCGCGAGCCATATTCCCAGAATCGTCGCCAACCGCCGCCGTAGTCGCCCTTGACCCGTTCTGCGTTGTACGGAAACCAGGGAGTCGGGCCGAGCCATCGATCATAGTCGAATCCCTCGGGAATCGGCTGGGCCGGCAGCGTCGTCGGAGGGGCAAACGAGCCCAAGCTCGTATAAATCGTGTGCACCTTGCCGATCCACCCGTTGCGGACGATCTCCGACGCCTTGCGGAAGGCCCATTCGGACCGCTGCTGCGAGCCGACCTGGAAGACCGTGCCGTACTGCTTGCAGGCATCGCTCATCAGCCGCCCTTCGCGAATCGTGAGCGTCATGGGCTTCTGGCAATACACGTCCTTGCCGGCCTTGATGGCGGCCAGCGAGCACATGGCGTGCCAATGGTCGGGTGTCACCACAAAGACCGCGTCGATGTCCGGCCTGGCGCAGAGCTTTTCGTACTCCAGATAGGCATCGCAGCCCTTATACGCGCCGTCGGCCGCCTGATTGGCGTAGGCTCGTTCGACCTGGCCCTTGGCGCTCTCCCGTCGGCGCCCGTCCACATCGCAGACCGCCAGCACCTGCACATCGTTGCGTCCGAGCATTCCGTGCAGGTGTCCACCCATCATCAGACCCATGCCGATCATGCCCATCGTGATCCGGTTGCTGGGCGCATTGGCGCCGAAGACCGTCGAGGGCACGACGCGGGGAAACACCACGGCCGCACCGAGCGCTGCCGCCCCTTTGAACATGAAGTCGCGACGACTCAGAGAAGGCTTCTTCTTCATCGATTCAATCTCCTGTCTGCATTCGTTCTCAGTCATCCTGTCGATGCACATGTCAATTGCCGTCCGGCTTGAGATCCTCGCTCGGCGGGCCCACCGTGCAGTAGTTGCGAACCGCCCTGTCCATGCGAGAACCATATGGCGGTGCGGCATCACAGACATGGGTTCCCAAAGCCAACACGAGTGCAACTATAAAGGATATCCCAGTCAATTGCCATTGACCGGTGCAGACAAAATCCTGTGCCGCCTGCACCGCAGGGGGCTGGTCCCAAGTCACAGAACAAATCGGTCGAATCCAGGGCAATAACTCCACCGCTCGATCCGTCCTTGCACCCGAACCAACTCGCCGGCCGGAAGGTATACAGACCCGTCCGCGTCCGGAGTCCCGGTGCCGTGTATCCGCGTGGTCGTCCTGACACAGGGTGTCGCCATCGACAGAATACGAACCGAAAGGAGCTTGGGATGAAGCAGATCGCGACCGCCGCAGTAGCCGTATCTGGTTTCTTGAGCGTCGTTTGTGCAAGCGCTTGCGGCGCAGCCGCAGATGAATACTGGCCGGCCTGGCGCGGGCCCCAGGTCAATGGAGTCGCGTCGAAGGGCAATCCCCCTGTCACCTGGAGTGAATCACAGAACGTCAAGTGGAAGATCGACGTGCCGGGACAGGGAACAAGCTCTCCCATCGTCTGGGCTGACAGAATCTTCTTCCTGACTTCGGTGGATACGGGACAGGCTGGCGCGCCCCCTGCCGCGACAGCACAGAGTGGCCAAACCAGAGGGCCATCACGCGGACGTGCCCCCACGACCCTGCACGCATTTGACCTGGTCTGCCTCGACCGGGCAACAGGCACGTTGCTGTGGCAGAAGACGGCTACCAAGGCGGTCCCGCACGAGGGCCACCATCAGGACCACGGGTTTGCCTCGTATTCGCCCGTCACCGACGGCAAGCACATCTGGGCCAGCTTCGGTTCGCGTGGGCTCTACTGCTTCGACATGGATGGCAACCTCAAGTGGTCCCAGGACCTGATCCCAATGACAATCCGAGGGGGCTTCGGGGAAGGCAGTTCGCCGGCATTAGCAGGCGATGCGATCGTCGTGGTCTGCGACCATGAGGGCGATTCGGCGATCTTCGCCTTCCACAAAGAAACGGGCCAACTCCTCTGGCGCAGGGATCGGGACGAAATGAGCTCCTGGGCAACTCCGGTATCCGTCGAGATCGACGGCCGGATTCAGGTCATCACCAACGCCGCCAACTTCGTCCGCAGCTACGATGCCCGGACCGGCCAGATTGTATGGCAGTGCAGCGGCCAGACGGACAACGTGATCCCGACCCCCGTCCTCGGTCTGGGCAAGGTCTTCTGCACCAGCGGGTTCCGGGGCAGCGCGCTCCAAGCCATCCGGCTGGGCCGAACCGGCGATCTGACCGGCTCGGATGCCGTCGTCTGGCAGGTCAATGAGGCTACGCCCTATGTGCCCTCCCCGATCCTTCACGACGGGAGGATCTATGTCTGCTCGGCGAACACCGAGGTGATCTCTTGTTATGACGCTCGGACGGGCAAACCGCACTACACCAAACAGCGTCTTGAAGGCGTTAAGGGAGTCTATGCGTCGCCTGTGGCCGCAGCGGATCGCATCTACTTCGCCGGTCGAAACGGCGTGACCGCCGTAATCAAGAGCGGCGACACGTTCGAGGCCCTGGCACGCAACACCCTGGACGACGGATTCGACGCCTCGCCCGCAATCGTCGGCGATGCCCTCTATCTCAAAGGCAGGAGGCATCTCTATTGTATCATGCGCCCGTAATCGGGCACTCGGTTGCTCGCGGGCATAATCTCGACGGCCACTGGACAAGCAACGCAAGATACTTGAAATACAGAAGTTAAGTGCATCTGGATCGGAGGAGGTCCACAGAGCTGACCGTCGGCGGCGTCGGCCCCGAGGTCTCCAGAAACCGACGCCTTGGCCGGGGATCATGGCCCACCTTCGCCTTTGTCAGGTTATAGGACTGCCTCTTGAGGCCCCTGCGGCAAATCCGGCAGAAATCCGATTCGCCCCTCCGTAAATCACCGATAGACCCCATTCTGATCTCCTGGAGATAAAATGGATAACATAATCCACGTTACAGTAGACCGTTCAGCCGACGAAACCGTATATCTCTTTGATGGAAATCCTTGAGGCCCGATAGAAAAGGGACCGGCTTCACTGGGAATTTGTCAACGTGCGGCGAATCGGCTTCTCAAGTAGCGTGGTCGCTGGCTTGCAGCTCCCACAAACGCGACGTATTCGCGATATCAGGGCCGATCCAAGTCGGAGAGTCTTTCATACCCCGCTGGATAGGCGGAAAAACGCGGAAAAAGCGTTACGAAACGCGTCTTCAAAGGCACTAATCTGAGCCAGTTATATGTCCGACATTCAGAATCAGAAACGGATTCGCAGTCAAATGTCTTGGTTCAGAGAGGAGTTCGACATGAACGGTCTGAGTCAATCGCGTGTGAGAGGAATCGTGGCCCTGGCGGCCCTGTGCCTTATGGCTTCGGTGGCCTATGGCGCCCCGACGAGCCTGAGCAACGGCGTTCCGGTCACGGGGATTTCCGGATCGGCCGGCAGCGAGCAGTTCTACGTGATCGCCGTACCGGCCGGCCAGGATGACCTGGAGATCCGGATTTCCGGAGGGACCGGCGACTGCGATCTGTACGTGCGTAGAGGCGCTGCACCAACGACCACGACGTACGACTACCGGCCCTACAAGGTCGGAAACAGTGAGACCGTGCTCGTGGAGAGCCCCGCGGCCGGCACGTGGTACATCATGCTGCGCGGCTACACCGCATTTGCCGGTCTAACCCTTCAGGCCAGCTATTCGGCCAGCATCACCGTCGTGACGCTGAGCAACGGCGTGGCCGTGAGCGGCTTGAGCGACACCACGGCGGGCGAGAAGTACTACAAGATCGAGGTGCCCAGCGGACAGACGAAGCTTCAGATCAGCATTTCCGGCGGCACCGGTGACTGCGACCTCTACGTCAAGCAGGGCGCCCTGCCCACCACGGCCAGCTACGACTACCGGCCGTATCTGGTCGGGAGCAACGAGTCTGTGAGCGTCGACAACCCGACCGCCGGGACGTGGTACATCATGCTCAGAGCCTACAGCACCTACACCGGCGTGACGCTGCTGGCCAGCTATACCGGTGGGGTGGGCACGCTCCTGAACAACGGCGTTCCCGTCAGCGGCCTTTCCGGCGCGCAGGCCAGTTCGAAGATCTACCGCATCGAGGTTCCGGCCGGCCAGACCAATCTGGAGATCAAGATCTCCGGCGGCACCGGCGACTGCGATCTCTACGTGAAACGCGGCGTCGCACCGACCACGACGGACTACGACTACCGGCCGTTCCTTTCCGGCAACGAAGAAACCGTCACCGTGAGCAATCCGACCGCCGGCACATGGTATATCATGCTCCGCGGATACCACGCGTACTCCGGCGTAACTCTGGTGGCCACTTACGGCACGATTCTAACGCTTGAGGACAACGTTCCCGTCTCCGGCATCTCGGGGTCCAGCGGCAGCGAAAAAGTCTACAAGATCGAGGTCCCGTCAGGGCAATCCGTACTGCAAATCAGCATCTCCGGCGGCACCGGCAACTGCGATCTGTACGTCCGTCGCGGCGCGGTGCCCACCACTTCGACGTGGGATTACCGACCCTATCTGTCGGGCAACAACGAGACCGTCACCGTCAACAACCCGCCGGCCGGCACGTGGTACATCATGCTGCGGGCCCGCACCGCCTACAGCGGAGTGACTCTCAAAGCGGATTACTGGTTCACCGAGTCAGTAAAGGTCCTCAATAACGGCGTGCCCGTGACCGACATCAGCGGCCCCGCAGGCAGCGAGAAGCTTTATCGCATCGCCGTGCCTTCCGGGCAGACGAAGTTCGAAATCCAGATCTCCGGCGGCACCGGCGACGCCGACCTGTACGTCAAGAGAGGCGTCGCGCCGACGACGTCGGATTACGACTACCGTCCCTATGAGATCGGCAACAATGAAACCGTTACGGTCAACAATCCGCAGAGCGGCGACTGGTTCATCATGATTCGCGGTTATCACGCCTATGCCGGCGTGACGCTCGTGGCCACTTACGGCGGCGGTGGCGGTGGCGATACCGTCACAGCACTGAGCAACGGCGTTCCGGTGACGGGATTGTCCGGCGCCACCGGCAGCGAGGTCTACTACAAGATCGACGTGCCCGCCGGGCAGTCGAAGCTGGAAATCCAGACCTCCGGCGGCACCGGCGACCTCGACATGTACGTGCGCAGGGACAGCAAGCCCACGACCACGGAATGGGATTACCGCCCGTACCTGAGCGGCAACAATGAGACCGTCACCATCAACAGCCCGGCCGCCGGCACGTACTACATCATGCTGCGAGGCTACCAGGCCTACACGGGCGTGACCCTGCTGGCGACGTACACTCCCGTGACAGACCCGACCGTGATCACGCTGAGCAACGGCGTCCCGGTTGCTGGAATCTCGGGCGCGGCCGGCAGTGAGAAGTTCTACAAGATCGTGGTTCCTGCCGGACAGGACTTCCTGAACATCACCATCTCGGGCGGCACCGGGGACTGCGACCTCTATGTCAAGAGAGGCGCTCAGCCCACCACAACGAGCTATGACTACCGCCCGTATCTGATCGGAAACAACGAAAGCGTCGATGTCACCAGCCCCGCCGCGGCCACCTGGTACATCATGCTCCGAGCCTATCAGACCTACTCCGGGCTGGCGCTGGTGGCCTCCTATGGGACAAACAAGGTCGGCAACAATTTCGCGAGCGATCCGGCTTGCGTGGCCCTGTGGCGCTTTGAGTCGGGCCACCTGTTCGCCGATTCGATCGGATCGAACACGCTGAGCCCCGCTACGCTCAGTCCCACCGGCGAGCCCAGCGCAGAGACCTCGGATTACCGGGACGGCGAAGCCTCGGCGGACACGGAATTCGGCTACTTCCGAATCGATGACGCGGACCTGGATCCCGACTTCCCACTGAAGAATGGTGTGGCCACCCCGCAGTTCTCCGTGGCGTTCTGGGTGAAAGCCCGAGAGGGGACCAGTCAGACGACCGGAGCCGGTCTGTTCGCCAAGGGCGCGGAGACCGGTCCCTATACCTATTCCTTCGCCATCGGCCTGTATGAGCCCGCCGGCGCCGGAACGGGCATGATTCGCCTCAACGTCGGACGCGACGGCGGCATGAACTTGTACATATACGATGTCACACTGTCCAAAATCATCCAACGGAATCAGTGGTATCACATGACCGTGACCTATCAGGAAGTGACTCCGACGTCGGGCACACTCAAGTTGTACCTCTACGATCCCAGCGACGACACGACGGTGACATGGACGCAGGCCTCGGCGAATGTTCCGGTCCTCAATGGCCCTCTGGCCCTGGGGCTGTTCCGCTGGAACGACTCGCGATTCTATGGGCTGCTCGACGAGGTCGTCGTCTTCAAGGACGTGTTGACCCCGACAGAGATCAATCAGATTCGTCAGGGCAGCTACGGAAAGCCATAGGACACCTCGGAATGGGCATTGTTCCGGAGCAGATTGGCGTCTAACGTTTTCGATCGGCCCGGTCTTCGACCGGGCCGATCGGTCTGGAATGTGCGGAGTTGATATGATGCGCCGAAGAAATACGCCGGCAACTGAAACCAACAAACAGGCGACCACCCGGAGCTTCCTCAAGTCGGAGTGGCCGCTGTTTCTGTACCCGGCCCTGGTGGTAGCCGCCATTGTCCTCCTCCAGGCGGTCCACCAGTCCATCGAGAAAGACCTGACGCCATCGCAACGGCAGGCGGACCCATCGGCGTCACAAACCACGGCCACGACAGGACAGAATGACCAGAACACATCGCAGGCAAGGTTGCCGGAAGACGGCTCCACGCTGCCTCCCGATGCGCTCGTGCCGTTGCCCGACACCGGCGCGACGGATACAACTCTGGCGGCCGACCGCCTGCGGATGATCGAGGCCCTCCGACGTCGCGCTGAATGGACAGGTTCCGCAGACTCTGTCGGCGGCGGAGACCTGCCACAGGAACTCCAGGCGGTCCACGCCATACTGACGTCGCTGCGACAAGCGGTCCGGGACCAGGACCATCCCCGAATCAAGGAAGCCATGGAGGAGCTGGTTGCGCTTGGCGACGAAGTGGTGGGACCGTTGAGTGACATCGTCGCCGGCGGAACGGACGAAGCGGCCCTGTGGGCGGCCGAAGCGCTGGCCCGAATCGGCACGCCGGCGGCAACGGCCGCTCTGTTCGAAACGCTCGCGCAGATCGAGGACGGTCCGTACAAGGAGCAGATCGCCAAGACCGCGTCGAACATCAGCAACCACGACAGTTGGCCTCTGCTGCTGGATACCCTCCAGGGCACGGAAGACGCGATGGTACAGCGTGCGGCCGGCGCCTCTCTGTCACGAATGGCGGACACTCCCGTCCTGGATGAGATCGTCGCGCGGTACGATGCGGCCCTGACGGAAGAGGAAGCCGCTCGCCTGGCGCAGTTGGTCAGGAACATCAGCTCCCCGCAGGCCAGCGAGTCCCTGCGCGCGCTGGCCGGCGACGTTTCGTCGTCCGCCCTGGACGGTCTGCAACAGGCCGCGATCGAAGCCCTGGCCAACGTCGGTGACGCCCCGTCGGTGAACTACTTACTGAGCAGACTTGAAGCCGCATCGCCTGGAGAGGGCGGCTCACTCTTCAGCACCATCACCAGGATCAGCGCACCGCAGGCCCAATCGGCGTTGCTCTACGCAGCGGCCGGAAGCAAAGATGTCTCGGCCGAACAGGGCCGAACGGCGGCCATCTACGCCCTGGAGAACTACCCCAACGCCGAGACGTGCGCCCTGCTCAACCAGATCGTCGCAGCGGAAGACAACACGGCGGTCCTCACCGCGGCCCTGCGAACGCTCGAGAGCATTCAGAAGACCGTTCCCTCGGTCGCCGAAAACGCCACCTCCAAGGCAGACGCGGGCATCCTGCTCCCGCTGGACCCCCTCCAGAAGTAGGCATCCGTCCCGCCTTGTGCCCGCACACATCTGCGGAAATCGCTACCGAAACAGACGGGAGCGGCACGAGACGTTTCGCCCCTTGCGGTTTGTCTTTTGGGCCTGGATGTGCTATAATCATTGTGCTGAATGGGCCCTCCGGGCCAGCGAGATGCGGCGGATCGGCCTGAGGCACGCTTGGTCCAGAGTCGGTAGGAGAGCTTCGCAGATGGCAGGTCTCACGAGAACACTCCTGGTTTTCATGGTCTCCGTCGCCCTATGGCCGAATCCTGCATCTGCCCAGCCCCCTCAGCACGACCCGACCGACGCGGCGCTGGTGATCAGTGAATTCGTCGCCTCGAACAACCGCAGTCTGCGCGACAGCGATGGCGACTACCCCGACTGGATTGAGATACAGAACACATCGGCGGACATGGTGGACCTCGACGGCTGGTCTCTGACCGACAACATGGACAATCTGAGGAAGTGGGAGTTCCCGGCCGTCGAGCTTGCTCCGGGCCGCTTTCTTGTCGTCTTCGCGTCGGGAAAGGACAGGCGGGAGCCCCAGGCTGAACTGCATACGAATTTCGCACTGGCTGCCGGCGGGGAATCACTGGCTCTGGTCGCGCCCGACGGAACGTTGGCCCATGCCTACATCGACTATCCGCCGCAGTTCGCCGACATCTCCTATGGACTCAGCGTCGGAAGCGTCAGTGGCCAGACCGAGACCGTTCTCGTGCCACAAGAGGCACAGGCCAGGGCTTGGGTCCCCGCGGACGGATCGCTTGGGACGGAGTGGATGCTGGCGTCGTTCGACGACAGCGAATGGCTCACCGGCACAACCGGGGTGGGGTATGACTACCCAGGCTATGTCGGGCTCGACGTCAGTTTCACGCGAGGCGTCGCCACCACTGTGTACATCCGCATTCCTTTCCACGTCGCCGACCCTGCCCAAGCGGACCGCCTGATTCTGTACATGAGGTACGAGGACGGCTTCGTCGCTTATCTCAACGGCTCCGAAGTCGCGCGGGCCAACGCCCCCGACGGGCCGGACGTGCCCTGGAATGCCTCGGCCACCGCCATCCGGGAGGACAGCGACGCGGTCGACTTCGAGGAGTTCGACATCTCGGCCTTCAAGAACCGGCTGGTCGCAGGCGACAATCTCCTGGCCATCCACGGCCTGAACGCGGACCTGGTCAGCTCCGACCTGCTGGCCCTTCCGGAACTGACGGCGATTCACATCGAGCGAATCGACCTGGAGGGTGTTGCAGAGGGATATCTTCTTCAGCCGACGCCGGGGGCCGCGAACCAGGCGGCGATGGCGCAGATCGGTCCAGCCATTCGCGACGTCACCGAGAACCCTCCCGCCCCGGCCGACGACGAGGATCTCGTGATCACTGCCCGGGTCTACCAGACGCAGGCCCCGGTCCTCGGGATGCAACTGGCCTGGGTAGTGGGTTTTGATTCCGACAGCCGGTTCATGACGAGCGACACCGTGACGATGGTGGACGATGGGACCGGAGACGATGCCGTGGCGGGAGACGGTCTGTACACGGCGACGATCCCGTCACAGTCCTACGAGCCGGGCGACATGGTGCGCTGGTGTGTCAGTGCGGTTGACACGCGCGGACAGCTCTCACGGGCCCCTCTGTATCCTCATCCTACCGATTCGCCCAAGTACTACGGCACAGTGGTTCAGGACCCACAGATCAATACGGCCCTTCCGGTGCTGTACTGGTTCGTGGAGAACGTCTCGGCGTCGGAAACGCGCAGCGGCGCCCGCTGCTCGGTCTACTACCTCGGGCAGTTCTACGACAACGTGGGCATCCACATCCGCGGCGGCAGCACCTCGGGCGCCCCGAAGAAGCACTTCAAGTTTCAGTTCAATCACGGCGCCAAGTTCGAGTATCGCCAGGACGCCCCACGCGTGAACGAATTCAACCTCAACAGCACCTACAGTGACAAGGCCTACCTGAGGCAGAACCTGGCCTTCGAGTCGTATGACTGGTGCGGCTGTCCGGGCAGCGAATCGTTCCCCGTTTGCGCCCAGCGCAACGGCCAATTTTATGGCGTGCAGATCTTCATCAAAGAGCCCGAGGAGGAGCTTCTCGAACGGGAGGGGCTCGATCCGGACGGGGCCCTCTATAAAATGTACGACACGTTCAACGCGTCCGGCAGCGCGGAAAAGAAGACGCGGCGATGGGAGGGCCAGCAGGATCTGAGCAACTTCCGTCGGGCCATCAATAACGCATCGGGGGCCGCAAGACACAACAACATCTTCGACTATGTCAATCTCCCCCTGACGCTGAACTACCTCGTCGCGACGGTCCTGTGCCACCAGAACGATCATCCGCACAAGAATCACTACCTCTATTGCGACTCGAACGGCTCGGGCCAGTGGTGCTTCCTGCCCTGGGACCACGACCTGACCTGGGGCTCCAACTGGACGGGCAGCTCCTATCACGACTACATCTACGCCGATGATGACCAGGTCCCCGGCAAGCCCAGCGACGTGAAGCCTTCACATCCGTTCGTGGGCAAGGAAGACTGCAAGGAGTGGAACTTCCACTGGAATCGCCTGATCGACGCGTTGCTCAACGATACGATTGTGCGCGAGATGTACCTGCGTCGCCTGCGAACGATCATGGACGAGTTTCTCAAGCCGCCCGGGACGCCCTATGACGAGCTGTTCATCGAGAATCGGATCGACGCGCTGGTAGCCGCGATGACCTCGGACGTCGCGCGCGACTATGCCAAATGGGCCAATCCCTGGACATGGGGCGGCGAGGGCGGCTACTCGCGAAACCAATCCTTCGCCTACGCGATCAACGTTATCAAGGACGACTACCTGGCGGTCCGGCGAACGCATCTGTTTGTCACGCACAACGTGGATCGCGTCGCCAGCTATCCCATCGCCGGATCATACTCGGCCGCCATCCCCAACGCACAGCCCGACAACGCGACGATCCTCGTTGCCGAGTGCGAGTTCAATCCGGCCTCCGGCAATCAGGATGAAGAGTACATCGTATTGGTCAACCCGAACTCCTATGCGGTGGACATCTCCGGCTGGCAACTGGAAGGTGGGATCGAGCACACCTTTCTGCCCGGCACCGTGATCGTCTCCGGTGGCGCGATCTACGTCTCGCCGAACGTCCGCGCGTTCCTCAACCGCCCGACGGGTCCGAGCAGAGGAAAGGGATTGTTCGTGCAAGGCAACTACAGAGGCCATCTGTCCAGTCGGGGCGAAACCATAAACCTGCTGGACCGATACGGACGCATGGTCGATACCCTGACAACAGCACAATCCTCGAATTCGAGCGCGACGACAACTGGTTCGACGAGACCAATGACTCTGAGCATCAAAGATGCGACCAATCCCGAGCTTGGAAGCTGGAGCGCTCTTGTGGCCTGGCATCCACGGGCCGAGGCGGGACAGGTGCGGGCGAATAATCATTCGCCCCTACGCAAGACCGATTAGGAGAGGAGGATTCATGAGAGGTTCTTTACGACTGGCCGCAGCGGCGATGCTGTCGATGGCGGGCCTGGCCGCAGCACAGGAAGCGCTGGTCATCAGCGAGTTCATGGCCGCCAATACGAGCCGGACACCCCTGTCCGCCGGCGAGCTTCTCGATAAGGACGGAGAGTCTTCAGACTGGATCGAGATATGGAATCCATCGTCTGTGGCCGTAAACCTCGAAGGCTGGTTTCTCACCGACAACCTGAACAATCTGATGAAATGGGAGTTCCCGGCGGCGGCGCTGGCCCCGGGCGGCTTCCTCGTGGTCTTTGCATCGGGCAAGAACCAGCGCGATCCGGCGGCAGAATTCCACACCAGTTTCGCACTGGCCGCCGGCGGAGAGTCGTTGGCTCTGGTCGCACCGGATGGAACGGTGGCCCATGCCTACGTCGACTATCCGCCGCAATTCGCCGATGTCTCCTACGGGATGAACTCCGCCGACGCCGGCCTCGCCACGGCGGAGGTCCTCGTCGCACAGGGCGCCGAGGCGACGGCGCTCGTCCCGACCGATGGATCGCTGGGTTCGGACTGGACGCTGGCGGGGTTCAATGATGCCCACTGGCTTCATGGCACGACCGGCGTAGGCTTCGACTATCCCGGCAACGTCGGCCTCGACGTCGCCGCCATGCGGGGCGTCAACCCCACCGTGTACGTGCGGATTCCGTTCCGCGTCGAGGACGAGGCGTCCGTGAATCGGCTGACGTTGCACATGAAATACGAGGACGGTTTCGTTGCCTACCTGAACGGGTTCGAGGTGGTCCGGTCCAATGCGCCGAGCCAAGCCTCTCTGAGCTGGAATGCAGCAGCTACCGAAAACCGTCTGGACAGCGACGCGGTCGTTTTCGAAGACTTTGACATCTCGGCACATGCGAACCGGCTCGTTCCGGGCGACAACGTGCTGGCCATCCAGGGCCTCAATATCGACCTGATCAGTTCCGATCTGCTGATCCTGCCGGAACTGATCGCCGTCCACATCCATGAGGTGGATTTGTCGACTGTTCTCGAAGGGTATCTCGTACAGCCGACGCCGGGAGCGCCCAACGAGGGGGCGCTGGCCCAGATCGGCCCGACCATTCGTGACGTCACGGAGAATCCCCCGCCTCCCGATCCCGACGAAGACCTCGTGATCACGGCACGCGTCGTGCAGACCCTGGCTCCGGTGGTCGGCGTAATGTTGACTTGGCAAGTCGATCTTGACGTTCTCGCTCGGATGGAAACCCATGACACAGTCCCGATGGTCGATGATGGAACTGGCGGCGATGCCACAGCCGGGGATGGAGTATATACCGCGATCATTCCCGCATCGGCCTACGAGGAAGGCAGCCTGATTCGCTGGCGGATCGATGCGGTGGACAGCCAGGGCCGGACGTCGCGCGATCCGCTCTTTCTGCGGCCGGACGATTCACCGGAGTATTACGGAACCGTCGCGCAGGATCCAACACTCAGCACGTCATTGCCTGTGCTCTATTGGTTCTCGGAGCAGCCCGCTCGCACACGAACGCGAAGCGGAGGGCGCGCGTCCGTGTTCTTCGATGGAGAATTCTACGACAATGTATTCGTACGCGAACGCGGCGCCTACACAACAAACGGCTCACAGAAGTTCGTCTTCAACCGAGGGCACAAGTTCCGCTTCTCGCCCGAGCACCCGCGCGTCCGCGAATTCAACCTCAACAGCAACGGCTCGGACTCCAGCTATCTGCGGCAGCCGCTGGCCTTCGAGACAATGCGCAAGGCCGGCAGTCCGGCCTCGCTGTCGTTCCTGATGCTGTCGGTGTGCAATGGCAACGTCGATCGCGTCGGCATCTTCATCGAACAGGTGGACGAAGAGTTCCTCGAACGCAATAGCCTGGACCCGGCCGGCGCGCTCTACAAATTCGTGCAGCGATCTTCTTCGGCGCCCGTATTCAACGACATCAGCTCGGGCATCGAAAAGAAGTCCCGCGAGAACGAGGGACGCGACGACGTCGCCGCCATCGTGGCGGGCCTGAACGCCTCTTCCGAGCAGAGGCGAAGAGCGTTCGTCTTCGACCGCTTCAACCTTCCGCAGATGATGTGCTATCTGGCGGCCCGATGTCTGCTTCAGGACACCGATGACATCCGCAAGAACTTCTACTTCTACTGCGACAGCGACGGCACCGGGGAATGGTCGATCTTCCCCTGGGACAAGGACTGGACCTTCGGCGTTGTCGGAGATGGCGGAGTCTACACCACACACCCGTTCCTCGGCGCCGATTCGCATCCGAAGGCCGGTGGCTCCCAGTGGAGCGTGTACCTCAGCGTCATGTACCACCTTCCGGAGACACAGGAGATGTTCCTGCGGCGTTTGCGCACCGTGATGGACGAGCAGCTTCAGCCTCCCGGAACGCCTGCCGATCAACTGCTCTTCGAGAATCGAATCAACGAGATGGTAAACCAGGCGAGAGGCTATCTTGCAGGGTCCGCGAGTTCCCTGCGGAACTACTTCCCTCCGCGTCGCATGCAGTTGTACGTCGATCACAGCATCCACAACAACACGAATCCGCCGGCGGGAGGCGTCGCCGGGATTCCGGATCCGCAGCCGGAGGATGTATCCATCCTCTTCGGGGATTACGACTGTCACCCGGTCTCGGGCAACCAGGACGAAGAGTATATTGAATTGATCAATCCCAACGCCTACGCCGTCGATATCTCCGGCTGGAAGCTGACGGGCGGCATCGAGCACGAATTCGCCCCCGGCACAGTCATCATCTCCGGCGGCAGCCTGTACGTCTCGCCTGACGTGCGAGCCTTCCGCCAGCGAGAGACCTACCCAACCGGCGGACAGGGGCTGTTCGTTCAGGGCAACTATCGCGGCCATCTCTCCAGTCGAGGCGAGACAATCGATCTCCAAGACCGATCCGAGCGGCTCGTGGCGACGCTGATGTACCCCGGCGTCGACTGACCGAAAGACGCTACTGCGGCGGGTCGAATTTGTAGCCGATCTCGCGGAGGGTGTGGATGTAGACGGGATTGTGGGGATCGGGCTCGATCTTGTTCCGCAGGGTCGTGACGAAACGGTCGATCGTGCGCGGGCCGGAGATCGAATCGTAGCCCCAGACGAGGTTGAGGATTTCGTCGCGGCTCAATGCCCGGCCCGGCTTCCTGACGAACAGTTCGAGCAAGCGGAATTCCTTGGGCGACAGCTTGATCTCCTCCGATCCTCGAGTCAGTTTCCGGGCGGTGATATCCAGTTCGAGGTCGTCGAACCGGTAGACCTCCAGTTCCGCCGAACGCATCCGCCGCAACAGGGCATCGGTGCGAGCCAGCAACTCCTTGATGCTGAAGGGCTTGGTGACGTAATCGTCGGCGCCGAGGTTCAGGCCCAAAACGATGTCGGATTCCTCACCCTTGGCGGTGAGCATGATGATGGGCATTTCCAGCTTTTCCTTGCGGATCAGCCGGCAGACCTCGTAGCCGTTGATCTTGGGGAGCATCAGGTCCAACAGGATCAGATCGGGCCTGGCGTTCAGCGCGGCGTTCAGGCCGGCCTCACCGTCGTCGGCAGTCAGAACGCGATAGCCGTGGAACTCGAAGTTGTCTTTCAGACCCCGCAGCATGGTGGGGTCGTCTTCAACGATGAGGATGGTTTCCATCGTGGATGTCCTTTCCGCAAACGGTTCAGGTCTTCGCCGGCAGGGTGACCGTGAACGTGCTTCCCTGCCCCGGCCGGCTCTCGACCCGAATCGCCCCGGCGTGGGCGTCGACGATGAACCTGGCGATGCTCAGCCCCAGGCCGCAGCCTTCCGCCCGGCGCGACAGCGTGCGGTCCGCCTGGTAGAACCGCTTGAAGATCCGGCCCAGAGCCCGACGGGGAATACCCACGCCGTTGTCCGAGACCGCGAACCGAACCGATTGATTCTCACTCGTGACACACAGCGCAATGTGCTTGTCGTCGCGCGAGTACTTGTAGGCATTGTCGAGCAGATTGACCAGGACCGTGACCATCGCGTCCGGATCCGCCATGACGTCGGGCAGTCCCTCGGGGATGTCCGTCTCGAAGTGGCAGTTGGGCCGGTCGAACTTGGTGCGGACCGCCTCGGCGGCATTGTGCGCGATCACCGCCGGAGGGGTCGGACGCATCTGGAAGGCCTGCTTGTTCCGCTCCATCCGCGAGAACGTCAGGAAGTTGTCGATCAACCGGCTGAGCCGCCCGTTCTCCTTCGAGATCAATTGCAGGTAGTCCGTCACCTGCTGCTGGTCCCGATAGTGGCCCTCCAGCAGCGTGTCGACCAGGACACGCATCGAGGCCAGAGGCGTCTTGAGCTCGTGCGTCACCGTGGCGATGAAGTCATTCTTGAGCCGGTTGAGTTTGACCTGCTTGCCGATGGACCGGGCGGCGACCGCGCCGCAGATGAGGATCAACAGAATGACGAGGGTGCCGGTCCAGGTGTAGACGGCGATGCGCTGCCCGGCAGCCCGGTCGAGCACGTCTCCTTCCTTGAAGAACAGCTCGATTTTCCAGTTCGGGAAATACGCTCCGACCGGACCGGCCGCAAAGGGCTCGGCTGGGAACTCCGCCGGTCCCATGACGAGCTGACCCTCTTCGTCCAGAATACGGCATTCGACGTAGTCGTTCGGGAAGACACCGATGAACTCATTGAGCGCCGCACGGACCGTCTGATCCGAAAGCATGGCAAGACTGACCGTCCGACCGGACTTGTTCACAAGACCGTACGAAATCGCATCTCCCATCTTCATCGGGTGCAACTGGTCCGGCTTCCATGTCTCGAGGTCCGCCATCGTTCCAAACCGTTCGGCCAGTGCCAGCGACCGTTCCTCGAACTCGACCCTCTTTGCCAGCGGCGTGCCGCCGATCAGCAGCCGGCGCGATCGGAGGCGCGGGCTTTGGCTCGCGAGGTCCATTGCCTTGCGTGCCAGAAAGAGATTCTGATCGGCCGGCAGTGACACACCTGCCTGATTCGGCTGATACAGCATTTCCAGCAGTCTGGAGAACGTCGGTTCGAACAGGTCATCGTACTGCGCCCGGTCCTGCATCCAGGTCAGCATCAGCAGTCGCGCGTTGGCGATCCGCGAGAGGATGCCGGTGTCGGTGCCGTCTGCGAGGGCACTGAAGGCGACCTGTCGGCACACGGCCAGCGCCTCGCCAATCCGGTCGAGCTTGGCCAGACAGCGGGCCTGTCCGATCAGGGCGTCGAGCAATCCGCGATCATCCAGCGGCGGGTTCTTGCCGACCCATTCCGCCAGGCGCCGACGATAGCCGGAGGCCGAGAGAGCGTGCTGCTCGTACAGAGCCGCCGCTCCGGCGTAATCCCGATCCACGAACTCTAACTGCCAGGCGTCGGCCAGGACCTCGGAGGAATTGCTCGCGCGGTCGGCCTCGCTGGAAGACACGGGGTACAGACGTCGGCCCGATGGATCATACATCAGCAGTGCATCGCAGGCGCCCTGGGCGACAATCTCCGCCAGAAGACGATACGGATGAGCCTCGTCGTTTTCGAGCCGCCGACAGCGCCGGGCCCATTCGTCGTCGGCCTTGCGTCGCGCCTTCTCCAGTTGGTCGTTATGCAGCAGGACGAGCTTCTGGCGGATCACGAAACGCTCATTGTCGATCGCTTCGTTCATGAACCAGAGCAAACAGACGGTGGGCAGTACCACTGCCACCGCGAGCAGCGATACCACCCACCGATACTGGCCGTAGTCCGCGTTGAGTTTCAGCCGTCGTCGCACGGGCTACCTCGTTGATTCTGCGCCATCGTCATTTGCCTGCCAGCTTCGCGATCTGGGCCGCGTCGAGGGCGTAGTTGTAAAGGCGCGCATCATCGACGGTCGCACGGAAGTATTCCGCGTTCTTGGCGTGCCTGGCCAGCTTCAAGGTTTCGCCCTCGGCGTTCGGAACGCCGGAGGGATCGGCGTTATCCGTGATCAGGACACCGTTCTTGTAGGCTTTGAGATTCTCTCCGTCGTACGTGGCCGCCATATGATACCACGTGTCGGCCTCCAAATCCCCGAAGCTGGCGCCATGCCATACGCCGTCGATGCAGACACCAGCGCCGCCACGGAATCTGTCAACCATATGGTCCCAATTGATCTGGTAGTTCTTCTCGCGATGTACGGGCCCGGTCTGCTTGTCGTCCGCAGGGGCCGCAGGGCTCTTGACCCATGCTGCGATCGTCCACGTGGGTGTGTCGGTGTTGTACCCGGTGTCCACGTAGTCATCCTGGCCGTCGAACGCCAGCGCGCCGCCGACCTTGCCGCCGGCGGGCTGCCACGTGGGATCGCCCTCAAGCCTGCTTGTGCGCCCGTTGCCTGAGGCATCGCTGGCCTCGTCGCCCGAGCTTTCGTCGAGCTTCCACCATCCAACCAGGCCGAGCGGCTGAGCGACACCGAAGGCGCCGGTGTTCTGCCAGGCGTCGTCCTCGACCGCGTTCCAGGCGAGCTTGGAATCCCGCTCACCGCCGCCGTCGTCGTCGTTGACCTGGACGTCGAACCCGATCGACGTGCCCGGCGAGGGCTTGGCCCCCAGTACGTTCCACGGGAACCGAACCTCGAGCCGATAGCCGTCGTCGGTCCGGGCGAAGGCGAACTCCACGCCGTCTGTCTTTCCATGTTTCGACTCGCCCATTACCGGTGAGGCAGGGTGCCAATGGAAGTAATACTGACAATCGTTGTCGCCATAACTGCCCGATCGGCTGTTGTCGGCGTCGACGAAGATCTCCACGCCGTCATCGTACCAGAATTCGGATGAGTCGTTGCACAGTTCGTCGTCGGCGACCTCGACCAGAACGTACAGGTTATCCTTGTCGCACAGCGTCTTGAAGGAAGCCGAGCAATCGCTCTCGTCCGCAACGGAATCGTAGAAGTTGTGCTCCAGCGCGTACGCCTGGGCCTTGGCCCAACAGCCATCGACCTTGCCGTCGACGGCCGGTGCCTGGTCGGTCGGCGCGATGCCTGCAAAGGACACCGGTTCGGCGCCCCACTCCTCGTCCCGACCTTCGATCTCCGACATGCCGTCGGCAATCTGCTGCATCGGGCCAAGGAGCTTCGAGATCGGCGGCAGATTGTCAACCGTCAGATGCACGGCGAAGCTGTTGGCCTCTTCGCTGGTCTGGAGCCGCACCGTCGTCTTGGCGCTGGCTTGCGTCAGTTGGGCCATCGCCTCGCGCACGCGGTCGGCTACTTGGCCCGAAGGAAGCTCCATGTTCTCGACGGCATACTGCATCGCGCCCGCTACGTTCACCACGGCCAGTTTGCTGGTCGCCTCGGGCAGCGACTGGAGGATCTCCTGCAACGGGCCGCCCTGGAGCGAGCCAGCGCGCTGCCTGGCGGCGTTCATGGACGCATCGACCAGATCGGAGCTCAAAGACAGGACGGTGACCTTGCCGGCCTGATCCATGCGCCCGAAGAGCTTCTGCTGGTTCGGCAGGGTGAAATCGAATCGCCCGCCCGTCGGCTGCGTTTCTTCAGTAATCAGGTTGGCCGAACGCAGTGTAGAACTGAGAATCTGATAGGTCTGCTGAGGATCGACGCTGGTGATCGCCAGACCGATGGACTTGATCTGAGGCGGCATGTCCTCGCTCAGTTGCTCGGTCGGCTTTCGAAACGGCACGGCGAACAGCGTGATCTGCTCGATGTTGTCGAACAACTGCGGCCCGATGTCCAGGCCCATCGCGTTGCGGATCTGCTCGCTGACCGCCACAGCCTGCGGAGTGCCCGACTCGCCCACGCCCAGCGAGATCAGCGCGATCGCATCCGAGGGGACCGTGTTGAGCGCCGCCCTGTTGAGACGCGGCGTGCGAATCATGTTGTAGGCCAGGCAATTGTGCCCTTCCCTGAGATTGACGTTGGCGTCCAGCGCCAGGCCCGACTGGCGAACCGACAGCGAGGCGATGACGTCGTCGATGTTCTTGAGATCGGCGAAATGCTCCGCCATGTGCAGTTCCTCGGGCATCGCATCCGGCGGGAGGATCGCCTTGAGATTCTGGTACGCCTCGTCGGCGTTGAACCAGAGCGTCAGCATGTTGTCCTGCCGGGCCTTCTTACCGATCTTGGCGAACGACTTGTTGCTGGAGGCCAGCGACGGCTCCTTGATGAGGCCCTTGTACTGCTTGACCGACCATTGGAGCAGCTCGGCGCCCCTGGGGCTCGGGCTGGTCACGATGATTACCGTGTCGTCGTAGGCCGCGCCGCCGCCATCGCCGAACGACAGCGTCGTCATCCCCTCGATGGCCTGCGCGGGCTGGCCGACGAAGCCCAAACCCATCTGAATGATCCCGCGTAGCGCATCGCTCTTGCCGGGATACAGGACCGCAATCGCCGGCGGATTGTCCTGGGTAATCCCGGTAATGCCGATGCCTATGCCGCGAATCTTCTTGAACTCGGCCATCATGCTCGGATTCATCAGCGACCCGATGATCTGCTGCGGCCCTATCTGCCCTTCGTTGGACTGATTCTGCCCGATCATGGCCAGCGGGTTCTCGAACGGGGTGTCCTTGAGCATGCTGAGAATGGTCTCAACCTGCTTTCCCGGGCTGCCGATCTCGATGTAGGCCAGAGTGTCCGGAGGCATCAGACTGGCCGGGTCGGCGTTGCCCAGTTCCTCCAGCAGCGGCTTGACCTTCTCGATCAACTGCGTCTGATCGCCGTAATCGGCCGCCAGTTTGCGGAACGCCGCCGTGGCCTCTATCTCGTCTTTTCTCTTCATGTGACACATGCCCAGACGATACAGCGCCTGCGCCACCTGCTCTCGCGGCGCCGAAGCGTCGGCGATGATCTGCTTGTACACGCCGATGGCCGCGTCGAGGTCGCCTTCGACCTCCTCGGAGTACAGGCCCTCCCGCAACAGCACCGACGCCGATTTGGCCAGGGCGATCGCGCCGACCACGCCGACGAGCACCAACAAGACAATGGTGAACGGCTTTGTCTTTCTCATGGCTCCACTCCTTTCAATAGGACCAAGTTAGCAGTCACAGTTCGTTCTGCACAAGCGTAATATGCCGGCGGAGTGTTACCGATCTGTTACGGGGGCGCGACTTTTCAGTGACTTTTCGCGGGGGGAAGGAAGGGCGTGCAGGGACGCTCTGTGCAGGCGGCAGAGAAAAAAAAGGTGGCATCGGAAATCCAGCGATTGCCGATGCCACCGGTGATCTCAGTTTCGGGGACGCTTACTTCGATTTCTCCGGGGTCTTTCCCTGCTCAGGCCGGGTCTGCTGTCCACTGGGCGTGCGGCCTTTGTCCGGCTTCTCCGTCGTGTCGCCGAGATACGGCGGCAGCTCCACGCCGGCCATGCCGGCCACCTCATGCAGCGGTGGAATCGACCGGATCAGGCCCGAGAGAAAGTTGGCGGTCGACGACGTGCCTTTCTCGTTGTTGCCCGAGTCCCAGACGGTGACCTTGTCGATCTTGATGTTCTTGATGGCCTCCACCTGGCGAGCCACGATATCCTCGATCTTCTCGATCATCAGCAGGGTCGAAGCGGCCCGGGCGTCGCCGTTGCAGCTCTTGACAAGGGCCTGATAGCCGGCGGCCTTGCTGTCGAGCACTTGGCGAATACCCTTGGCCTCCGCCTCGTACTTCGCCAAAGTGGCGTCGGCCTGCCCTTTCGCCTCGCGGCGGTACTTCTCCGCCTGGGCCTCGGCCGCAATCTCGACCTTGCGCCGCTCGATCTCCTGCCGCACCACTTCCTCGGCGTTCAGACGCTCCTGCTCGGCGAGGTACTGCGCCTTCTGGATGGCCACCTCGGCCTTGCGCTTCGCGACCTCGCCCTTCTCGAAGGCCTCGGCCTGCCGGGTGGCCAACTCCGCGTTGTACTCGGCGATTTCCGCCAAGGCCTTGTTCTCACCGTCGACGGCCAGCGATTCCTGTTGCTGCACGAAGATGCGCTGGTCGGCCTCCGCCTTCTTACGGCCTTTCTCTGCCTGGGCCAGGTTCTCAGCCACGCGGATCGATCGTTCCCGGTTCGCTTCGGCCTCACCGACCGTGGCGACCGTTTCCTGCTGCTGAACGAAGATGCGCCGGTCGGCCTCGGCCTTCTTCTGGCCCTTCTCCGACTCGGCGGTGTGCTCGGCCACACGGATCGACCGCTCGCGATTGGCCTGGGCCTCGCCGATGGCGCCGAGCTTGGCCTGCTCGGCGACGTCGACCTTGGCCTTGTTGATCGCCTCGGCGGCCGCCTTCTTGCCGATGGACTCGATGTAGTCCGACTCATCGGTGATGTCGGTGATGTTGACGTTGATCAGGTACAGGCCGATCTTATTCAGCTCGGGCTCGACGTTCTTGCGGATGGACTCCAGAAAGCTCTCACGGTCCTGGTTGATCTGCTCGATCGTCAGCGATGCCACCGTCAGACGCAGTTGGCCGAAGATGATTTCCTTGGCCATATCCTCGATCTCGCGCGGCTGGAGGCGCAGCAGACGCTCGGCGGCATTGTTCATGATCGACTTGTCCGTGCTGACGCCGACCGTGAACGTGCTCGGGACGTTGATGCGGATGTTCTGAAGGGACAGCGCCCCCTGCAGCGGGATGCTGATCGTCATGGGGGTCAGGCTCATGTACGAGTAGTCCTGAATCAGCGGCCAGACGAACGCGCCGCCGCCGTGGATACAGCGCGATGACTGGTCCTGCCCGACCTTTCCGTAGATCACCAGGATGCGGTCCGATGGGCAGCGTTTGTACCGCGACGCCAGAAACAACACCGTCGAGACCAACAGCAGGACAAACGCAATCAGCGCAATCAGCCACAAACTGAGTCCCAGCGTGTTCTGAGCCAGCATTTGTGAAAGCATCATGTCCATATCTCCGCTCCTGTCATAAGAGTCTGACTTGGCCTATGCATTACGATCTATCCGCCCTGGGGCCCTTGCGGCATCTTCTCGACGACCAGCACATCCTGCGGCGTGACATCGACGACACGGACCCGCTGTCCCGTGTGAATCTCCTCGCTGCCGTTCGAGACGGCGTCGTAGATGCGCAACCGCTCCTGGACGGTGATCTTCGCCTTGCCGGTCCCGGCAGTCGGGATCGTCAGGTAGACCTCGCCCTGCTGGCCGATGGCGTTGCGAAGATCGATATTGCCGCTGGCCTGCAACGTGCCGGCCTTGCGGAAGATCAGTCCGATAACCCAGACCGTCCCCAGTCCGGCCAGCGATGCGGCGATCAACGCCGCCACCGGCCCCTGCTGCGTCTGGCGCATCATTGCCAGACCCACGAGGCCGAACATCATGAAGAACGCCGTCAGGCCCTGAAACGACAGGACCTTGAAGCTCAGGTACGTATCGTGCGCGTCGAGATGGGCGTCGCCGGTGAAGTCCCCGTGGACGTCGGCCCCGCCGGCATCCACGTCGCCCACATCGGAAACACCCCCTACGTCGTGGTCGCCTCCGCTGTCGCCGCCGATGAATTGGAGGGCCAGACGGACCACGAACAGAACCCCTCCGAGGATGGCGCAGACGAGAAAGAGCATCTCAATGCCACTGAACTGGACAGCCAACGCACCCATCTATCGTTCCTTTCAAATCCGCTTCTCGCGCCATTATACCGGCCGCCCGGCCCATGGCCAGTCCACAGGATAAGGAATCTCTCGTCTTATCCATAGACGCCCGAAACAGGAAAGTCTTGCGCCGTCAGTGGAGATTTTTCCCCCCTGTGACGTTGCCTGTCCAAACAACCTCGCTACAGTGGAGGAATCAGGTTGAAGCGCAGCCGGTCCGCTGAGTCGGGAGTCTCCCCTCTCCATCATGGACGCACAGCGAGACAGAGTCTTGCGCCGCCGACGGAGGTTTTCAGGAGCCCTGTGGCCTCGCCTGCTGTCTGTCGCGTCAGCGGCCGCGTCCCTCGGAATCCGCGGGTTCTTCCGTCGAAGACTGAAGCGGTTGATACCACTTCGGCCGGTCTGGCCGCTCGGGCGAATCGAGCAGGGTGCGCCAGGCCTCGTCGGTGAGTCGATCGCTCATGGGGTGCTTGAACTCGTAGTAGCTCAGCACCGGTCCGGCGGCCAGGAAGACCGACCCATCGGCTGCCGGACAGGCGACGACGATGATGTCGACCTCCCCGACGCCCTCTTCCAGCACCATGCCCTCATACCCTTCGGTGTGCACATCGGCCACCAGCGTGGTCTTGACACCGAGCATGTCGACCCCGGTCACCAGCGACTGCAGTGAATCTGGCAGGGCTTTGATGTACGAGTTGTCGATATCCGACAGCGGCTCGTTCAGCAACTCTTTCGCGGAAATCTCGATCAGGCGCTCCAACAGACCTTCAAGCCCTGTCAGACGCGTTGTCGCCTGCTCGCTCAGGACCTGCATGTCACCCAGTCCCACCCGCGTCATACGGGCCAGCGTCAGGAGCCGAGCGTAGAACTCGGGGGCCGGCTCGACGTATCCGGGCGGCGGCGCGGTCGGCCCGGAACGACCGACCGTGTAGCTCTGCTTGGCATACAGAATGGTGTCGTGCCGCAATTCCGCCCAGGAGGCCAGCGCCGCGTTGAGACTGCGCCGCCGCCAGGCATCCGTCCGCATGAAGCTCGGATAGCCCTCGGGCAGATCATCGACCAACGCACGCAGGCTGTAGAGCCATGACCAGTAGAGGTTGGCGTTCCAGTCGGCGGCGCTGAGGACGTCGAACTCATCCTTCAGCTCCCCGAAGCGGCGCCAGTAATTGACGTAATCCGTGTCGCCTTCGTCGATCAGGATGTGCAGAGCTTGCCGCGACCCCAGCAACGCCATGACATCGAGCCCTCGCGGGTAGCCACGGACACCGTCAACCGACTTGGTGAAGGGCCAGCCAGCCGAACTGCCGGTGTGCTGACCGACCGCCGGATAGACCAGGTTCTGGAACATGTAGGAGTCGGGAATGAACCGCTGGCCCATCAGCCGCATGCCTTTGGTCTTGTCGAGCACTTCGTTGAGCGTATCGTCGGTGATCGGCTCGACCACCATGATGTTGCCCGTGCCGCCGAAGATTCGAGGCGACGGCAGCAGGGCCAGTTCCGCCTTCAATGCCAGATACGTCGCGTCATCGGTCAACTCGGACAGTCGCTGCATCCAGTCGGTCCCCACCACCGTCTCCAGCGCGCCCATGTAGTCGTAGGGCGTCAGGTCGTCGGCCAGGCCTACGTAGAACGCCGTGACGGTGTAGATGCGGTCCCACACCTCCAGCGCCGTCCGCGCGCCGACTTCGCTGTGCAGAGCCTGGACCAGCAGGACCGCCTGAAGCGTCTGAATCCGGGCGTCTTCCACGCTGATCAACGCCTCGCCCAGCGGGCCCCATGAATCCGAACCCTTCAGAAGAAAGCTCATGCGTCCGTACCACATCAGGGCCTTGAAGTAGCGTTCCAGAGCTTCGCTGCGCGTGTAATGGCCGCGCGGAACGTACTGCGAATAGTCCTCCTGGTAGATGAACAGGTCGCTCGGGGCGAAGCCCTCGTGCGCCTCGATTCTGGCCAGTTCCTTCTCGACCGTCCCGGAGACTACCTCCGAAACACCGGCGTCGGGCACAAGGAGCTTCCTGGCGACGGAGAGAAACGCGATGTTGCGGCGAGCCGCCTCCTGCAACTCGCCCCCAAGCTGGTCGTACAGGCTTTCCATCGTCGCCAGCATGGCCTCGGTCATGGTCTCAATGTCGCCAACGAACTCGCGCTCCTCCACGTCTTTCAGCGTCTCGTCGAACTGGATATGGTATAAGTGCAGGACGGTATCCGTCGTGACGAAGAGAGGGACGTTCCTGGAGGTAATGTGCCGGCAGGCGTCGACCATGTCGTCGTAGGACTCGCTCCACCAGGTCGTCGCCTCGGGCGGCGCGATGGCAAAGCCATTCTGCCGGATCAGGTCTGACAGCGCCGTCACATTGGCGACGCTGGACATATCGTCGAAGTTGAGAATCTGTTCGAGGTCCAGAGGCAGCGTGTAGCCCGGCGCGTTCGGCTCGACCTCAACCACATAGGGCTCATAGTACTGCCCGAAGCCCAGTTGGCCGGCTCCCGCGCGTGCACCGAGCAGGCACGCAATGAGGGCCATGCACCACAATACCCAGACCATGCTGTCCGCGCCCCGCCTCTGCCCCCCGGCACGTCCGCCTCCCCCCATTGCCGCGATTTCAAACCGTACCATGTCAGTTTCCTCCTACAGCAAATGATCGTAATGATAACGAGGCACACGATGTGCCTTGGAACACCGGTCGGGGAACCGCCTAACTCGGGCCCCTCAGCGCATAGCGAGGGCCGGTCGGACGATCAGGATGAAAGCGATACTGGCGGTCTCCTCATGCTCGAACCAAGTTGGCGTTCGAAGGCCGGGCCGCTATGAGATGAAGTACGAAAACTATGATGGCAGACAGATTATAAAAGCGTTCCCTGGCCCGCCTTTCTTACGGCCCCATTATAGCCGGTGCAACGTCTTCCTGCAATGCCTTTCCCGCTGGGAGTGAGGGAATTGCGCATCGTGGGCGGCCATCGGGACGTCGCGCGCGCTCGATGAACCACTGGCGTCGGGAGGCGTATCAGTTGGGTGCGAATGTAAGTGTATTCTGCCAAAGTGGTTGGGATAATGACTACGGACAAGGCCCATCGGACCGACGGGACGCCAATTTACGCAATGTGCACAGGAGATCGACCATGAATATGATCGACTTGACGGAACAGGAGACCACCACCCTCCGGGATGTGGTCGAGAATTACCTGTCGGACCTGCACACCGAGATCTCTCACACAGACGACCGGGACTTCCGAGGGGCGTTGCGAAGGAGGCAGGAGCTCCTCCAAGGCCTCCTGGAGAAGCTCGCCCCGCTGGCTGCGCAGCCGGGGTAGCGAATGCAAGGGCTGTGGCCACGCCGCGCTGGCCACAAAAGTGTAAGCAGAATTTTGCCGGCTCGTGGTGAAACGTCGGCCTTGCGGCCGCATTCTGCTGTTGGTACGAATGAAAGAGTCGTTCGACGGAGATTGACGACGCATTTGACGGAGCCGAGGCCGGTATGGACAAAACGTCTGTGACAACGCGACTGAGAATCGCCGGGTCAAGGTGGCTTGCCCCGCTGGTGGCAATGCTCTTCTGCGCCGCCGGCCAGGCGGCCGCCCCGCTGAGGCCATCCGCCCCGAGGCCAACACCCAGGCCGACGGCCAGCCCGGCAACACTGACGCGCGATACGGCGTTCGGCGAAGCGATCGACGTCCTGCGGAACGCAACCAGCCCTCCACTGAACATCATCGTGCTCTGGCGGCAAATTGGCGACAGCGCGGACATCGATCGCGAGACCCCGATCGGGTTCGACAGCATTCCCGGCCTGCGTCTGCGTCAGTACCTGGAGACCCTGCTGCTGTCAGTTTCCGCGGGCAGCGCCGCCCGGCTTGGATATACCGTAGACAGCGGTGTGATTATCATCGCGACGGTCGACGCCCTGCCCGTCCGCAAGAGCGTGCCGCGCGTCTACGACGTCACCGATCTTGTGGCCGAGCCGTCGTACGCGCCGAGCCCCGGAACGACGCGAATGATGATGGGCGGCGGAATGATGGGTAGCAGCTACGGCCAGGGCTATGGCAGTCCGATGGGAGGCTATGGCCAAAGCCTCGGCGCCGGGTATGGAGGCTACAATTCCGCGTCCGGACTGCCTGACGTTGTCGGCGCCGTGGGAGGCCGGCGTCGATAGATCCGAATCGGTGGTTCAGCCTTCGCGCCTTGCAGCGCGACGCCGGTCGGCTTCTTTGAGGAAGCGCTTGCGAATCCGAATCGATTTCGGGCAAACCTCTACCAGTTCATCCTGCTGGATGTACTCCAGGCTCACCTCGAGGCTCATCAGGCGGGCCGGCCGCACGCGGGCCGCATCGTCTTTCGATGACGTGCGCATGTTCGTCAGTTGCTTGGTCTTGGCCGGATTGACAGGAATGTCGTTGTCCTTGCAGTGCTCGCCGACGACCTGGCCCTCGTAGACCTCGTCGCCTGGTCGCACGAAGAACACGCCGCGATCGTACAGCGCATCGAGCGCGTACGCGGTAACCGTGCCGGTCTCGGTGGCGATCATCACCCCCGCCTGCCGCTGCGGGATCGAGCCGCGCATCGGCTCGTACCTCTCGAACGTGTGGTGCATCACCGCCCGGCCCTGCGTGGCGGTGAGGATGCGCGCATTGAGACCGAATAGCCCCCGCGATGGAATCATGAACTCCATGTGGACGTAATCGTTGACGCCGCTCTTGGAGTCCATCTTGATCATCTCGCTGCGCCGGTTCCCGATCAGACTCATGACGGCGCTCTGGCACTCGGCCGGGCATTCGATCACCAGCCGCTCGATCGGCTCCTGCCGGTACCCCTTGACCATCTTAATGATGACCTCCGGCTTGCCCACGCAGACCTCGTAGCCCTCGCGCCGCATGTTCTCCAGAAGAATTCCGAGGTGCATCAGGCCCCGACCGGAGACAACGTACGCATCGGCGCTCTCGCCCGGCTCAACCCGCAACGCCACGTTCGTCTGAAGCTCCTTGTACAAACGATCCCGCAGATGCAGCGAGGTGACGTACTTGCCCTCCCTTCCGGCGAAGGGACCGTTGTTGACATGAAAGGTCATGCTCATCGTCGGCTCGTCGATCGCCACAACCCGCAGTGCGCTCGGCTCATCCGGGCAGGCGATCGTATCGCCGATGTCAACCGGGTCCAGGCCCGCCACGGCGCAGATGTCGCCGGCCCGCACCTCCAGCGCCCGCTTCTTGCCCAAGCCCTCGAACTCGTACAACTGCACCACCTTCTGCTGGGTGTGGCGTCCCGCCTTGTCGATCACTGTCACCGACTGGGCCTGTCTCAGCCGCCCGGCGAAGACCTTGCCGATCGCCACTCGCCCGACGTAGTCGGAGTACTCCAGCGTGGTCACCAGCATCTGCAGAGGACGGTCGGGATCGACTCTCGGGGCCGGCACCGACCGGATGATGGCATCGTAGACCGGCTTGAGATTGTTGCTGGGCTTGGCCAGATCGGCAGTGGCCCAACCCTCTTTGGCCGAGGCGAACAGCACGGGAAAATCCAGCGCCTCGTCGTCCGCCTCGAGGTCGACGAACAGGTCGAAAACCTCGTTGACGACGTCGTCGGGCCGCGCGTCTGCCCGGTCTGCCTTGTTGACCACCAGGATGGGCTTGAGCCCATGCTGGAGAGCCTTGGTCAGCACGAACCGCGTCTGGGGCATAGGCCCCTCGAAGGCATCGACGATGAGCAGAACCCCATCGGTCATCTTGAGAACCCGCTCGACCTCGCCACCGAAATCGGCGTGCCCCGGCGTATCGACGATGTTGATCTTGTACTCGGTTCCGTCGGTGTCGAAGTACTGGATCGCGCAGTTCTTGCTCAGGATGGTGATCCCGCGCTCGCGCTCGATGGGGTTGGAGTCCATGATCAGGCCGTACTCGCCGCCAGCCAGCCTGTCCAATTCCTCGTTGCGAAACATGCCTGACTGATACAGAAGCTGGTCCACCAGCGTTGTCTTGCCATGGTCCACGTGGGCGATGATCGCCACGTTACGCACCATTTCAGCATACATACACCGCAATCCTCAGATACATAACCTGCCTGAACTCCGCTACTTGCCCCCGACTCACGACCGAGGCGGAGCCACCCCCATGAGGTAAGCCCAGTAGTGTATCAGGATTCTTGCCCGTATGCAAAAATATCTGCAAAAAAAACAAGCTCTGCCGAGAACGCACACGCCGCGAGGCGGTAACGAGCATGGAAGAGGCAGAAATCGATCGAATCGCGTGAAATGACGGCCAAGTCAATGAGCCTGGAGCCAAACTGGCTCAGGAGAGGTATCCGGCCGCGTCAGGACGACGGGACCAAGTGGCAGCGGCAAGCCGAGGCGGATGACGCCACCGGTCACCAGCCGGCTTTGCTACACCCTCAGGGTCAGGGCAAACAGGTCTGCCGGAGGGCAAGGCCGACAGCCCAGGCTGCCGTGCCGCCGTTCAGGTCGGACTTCGTATGCCTCCAGCAGTCCCCTGGCATCCGCCGCCGCATCCGACTCGAGTTCCGTGATGAACCCTTGGAGGCATTGGCACGACCAACAGGCCTCCCGCGTGGCAGCCCGTTCCAACTGGTCCAGAAGCGTGCGGATCTGCTCGGCCGTCAGTGATTTCCCTGCATGCGCGCTCATCTCGCACCCCCTGTAATGGACGCGTGTATTGGCGAATGAGCCACCTCAGACCGCGGTACGCAAATACAACAACACCACCGGCCCCTCGGAAGGTATATACGGCCAGGCTTGCAGCAAGGTTCACACCCATCCGGAGGTATCGAATCCGCCGTGCCCGCCACGAAGCTGTCTTTACATTCGGCCCTCTTCATGCGAAGCTCATGCACATGGAACCAAACTGGCTGAAATGGGCGAAGCAAGTGGCCGCGCTGGCGCAGAACGGCCTGACCTTCTCCGACAATCCGTACGACATCGAACGGTACGAGCAACTCCGGGAGATCGCGGCCGAAATGATGGCCGACGGGTTCGACCTCGACAAAGAAAGCGTCATCGATCTGCTCTCACGGGAAGAAGGCTATGCGACGCCCAAGGTGGACGTGCGCGGCGCCGCTTTTCGCGATGGGAAGATTCTGCTGGTCCGCGAGGCGCTCGACGGCGGCTGGACGCTTCCCGGCGGGTGGGCCGACCCCTGCCAGAGCCCGTCGGAGGCGGTCGTCCGCGAGATATTCGAGGAGTCGGGCTTCGAGGCCCGGGTCCACAAGCTGGCGGCGGTCTACGACCGCAGCAAGCATCCGCATCTGCCCCCCATCCCGTTCCATATCTACAAGCTGTTCTTCCTCTGCGAGATCACGGGAGGCCAGGCCACGGAAAGCCACGAAACGACGGGCGTCGGATTCTTCGCCGAGGACGCCATCCCGGCCCTCTCAATCAGCCGCACCCTGCCCTTCCAGATCGCCCGCATGTTCGACCACCTGCGCGATCCCTCCCTGCCCACCGATTTCGACTGACGGATGATCCAGGCCATCGTCACATCCATTCTGTTCGCCATGTCCGCCGTCAGCGCAGGGCGCACCACCCGCCTGCTCGGCGCCGGTACGGCCAACCTGAGCCGGCTGATGTTAGCCACGGTGTGTCTGGCCCTGTGGGCCCACACCTTTGGCGGCGGCCTGGACGGCGCCGGTCTGCCGTGGCTGTTCGCCAGCGGGGTGATCGGGTTCGGCGTGGGTGATCTGGCCCTCTACGGGGCCTACTACCGCATTGGGCCAAGACTGGCGGTGCTCCTGTGCCTGTGCCTGGCCGCTCCGATCGGAGCCGTCATGGAATGGCTCTGGCTGGGCACGCGGCTCAGCAGTCCGCAGATTCTCTGGAGTTCCGTGATCCTGGTCGGCGTGTTCGCGGCTTTGGCGCCCGACAGGCGGATGCCGGTTCCCGCCCGCACGTGGTACATCGGGATCGCGCTCGGTGTCGTCGCGGCCCTCGGACAGGGCGGCGGCGCAGTCCTCACGCGAAAGGGCTTCGATCTCGCCCGAAACGCAGGCCAGCAAGTCGACGGTGGCACGGCGGCCTACCAGCGAATTCTGGGCGGTCTGCTTCTGACGGCCATCGTTCTGCTGGTCAACCACTGCCGCAAGCCCCCGGCTGTGACAGAGGAGACTCTTGTCGTGGAACACCGCTGGCGGCGCGCCTGGCCCTGGGTCATCGCTAACGCCCTGTGCGGCCCGGCCATCGGCGTTGCCTGCTACCAGTGGGCCCTCGCGGTCGCCCCCACCGGCATCGTCCTGTCCATCGTAGCCACCACGCCGCTCGTCGTGATCCCCTTCACCATGCTCCTGGACAAGGAACACCCCACCATCCGCTCCGTCGCAGGCGGAGTTGCCGCCGTCCTCGGCGCCGCCGCCCTGGCGCATGCATAGCCCGCCTTCGGTCACAAGGGCCGGGTTGGCAGTCCACGGAGCGTGAACACTGACCGTGTGGTTCACGATTTTGTTCTCTCCGCCTTGGCGGCGATGATGCGACGTGTCCAGAAGTAGTACCAGACGGCACCGACGACGGAGCCGGATACCAGGACCAGGAACCAAGTCAGCTTGTGCGTGTGACTCTCGAAATCGCGCAGATCACGGATGAACAGATCGATCAGTTGGATCAGCCAGAACAGGGCTGCGATGAGTCCAAGCAGGTCGCAAGTCAGAGTGATGCAGCGAACACCTCACAGCGTCACTACGAACAAGCCCATGCGGATCTTACGTGTCAGGGTCGGGATCGGGATCGGGGCCGGGGACGAACTCGATCAACTCGCCGGGCGTGCATTGGAGTTCCCGGCAGAGCAATTCGAGCGTGGAGAAGCGGATCGCTTTGGCCTTGTTCGTCTTGAGGATGCTCAGGTTGTTCACGGCCAGCCCCGTCCGCTCGGCCAAATCCTTGAGCTTCATGTCACGGTCGAGCAGCAGATGGCCCAGTTTGATGCGAATCATAAGAGCGTCCCTATACGAGCGTCTTGGATTCCTGGATGATCGGCAGAATCTTCCGCAATGCAATGCCGATGCCGACAAGGATCAGAGGCTGTCCCACCGTGTCGATCACCGCAAACACCAGCGGGATGAGATGGGAGAAATCACTCCGCCACCCGCCCGGCATGGACCTTCCCGCCAGAGAGACAGACACGATAACGATGAGAACCGCGTAGACGAAGAGGACTTTGTCTGCGTGTCTGAGAATCCACTTTGGCTCACCTTCGCCTTCCATCAAGTACCGAATGAACTCGGCTAAGGCCAACGCCAGCAAACCACCCAGGATGAGCGTCAATAGCTGCGACAGGCCCGTGAACCAAAACGACGCTCTCGCCGCGGCCGGCACACCAATCCCCGATCCACCGCCGACGGCCAGGCCAACCGCCGCCATCCCCGCCACAAACAACAGCAGCAGGCCATAGAAACGCGCCGCACCCGCACAAAGCCTCAGAAATCCTCGATTCTCGGCAATGAAGCTGGTTTTCATGATCGACTCTCCCAAAACGATATGCCAGAAGTGTGACTCCATACAATCCTAAGCAATAATATATTTACGACTATCATGTATTTGTCAACCTTTTTTGGCATTTCTTTCTCGGATTTTTTCCGTTCTTTCACCATGCAGGGGCGGTTGTGTCGAGCGGGGAATCTGGTATGCTCCGGCGGTGTAAGAAAAGGCAGGCTTGGGCCGCTTTCCAGCTTGGTCGCGCCCAGCGTGCCCTACGGATCATTGACACAGGAGGCCTCAATGAACACGTCGCGAATCGCTATCGCAGCAGTCCTCACCCTGGTTCCTATCTCCAGCCTGTATGGGGCGACGACGGTGCAGGTCGTCTCGACACCGCCGACGGTGCGGACCAACGACTTCTACGTCAGCAACCGGCCACCTTTGACGCCGGAGCCGCTGATCAAGCTGCCGATCGGGGCGATCAAGCCGGAAGGCTGGGTCCGCGCACAGCTCGAACTCCAGGCCAACGGCTTCGTGGGCCATCTGGGGGAAATCAGCCAGTTCCTTCGCAAGGACGGCAACGCCTGGCTGTCGCCGACGAGTGAAGGTCACAGTCCTTGGGAAGAGCTGCCCTACTGGCTCAAGGGCTTCGGCGACATGGGCTACGTCTTGGGCGACCAGCGGATCATCGACGAAGCCAGGGTCTGGATCGAGGCGACCATCGCCAGCCGGCAGCCCGACGGCTGGTTCGGACCGCTCGCCAACAAGGCCAGCGGCCGCGACGAGAACAAGATGCCCGACCTGTGGCCCAATATGGTCATGCTCAACGCCCTCCAGAGCTACTACGAGTACACGCAGGACGCCCGTGTCATCGACCTGATGCGCGAGTACTTCAAGTGGGAACTGGCCGTCCCGGACGAGCAATTCCTGCCGCCCTTCTGGCAGGAGCAACGAGCCGGCGACAACCTCGCCAGCGTCCACTGGCTGTACAACCGAACGGGCGAGGCGTTTCTGCTGGAGCTGGGCGAGAAGATTCATCGCAACATGGCGCGCTGGGATGAGACGGTCGCCAGTTGGCACAACGTCAATATCGCCGAGTGCTTCCGCGCACCGGCCACGTTCTATCAGCAGTCCCACGACCGCCACCACCTCCTGGCGGCCGAACGGAACTACGAAATGGTCTGGGGCACCTACGGCGAGGTCCCGGGCGGCATGTTCGGAGGCGATGAAAACTGCCGCAAGGGCTACCACGGCCCCAGACAAGGCATCGAGACCTGCGCGTCGGTCGAATTCATGCTCTCCTGCGAGATGCTGCTGAAGATCACGGGCGACCTGAAGTGGGCGGATCGTTGCGAGGACGTCGCATTCAACACGTTCCCGCCCTCGATGACGGCCGACCTGAAGGGCCTGCACTATCTGACCAGCCCGAACGTCTGCCAGCTCGACCACACGAACAAGGCCCCCGGCATCCAGAATGGCGGTGAGATGCTCTCGTACAATCCGCACAGCTACCGCTGCTGCCAGCACAACGTCGCGCACGGCTGGCCCTACTACGCCGAACACCTGTGGATGGCGACGCCCGACAACGGCCTGGCGGCGGTGTTGTATGCTGCTTCGGAGGTCATCGCCAAGGTCGGCGACGGCAGCGAGGTGACACTGAAGGCCCAGACGCGCTATCCGTTCGAGGACACGATCCGACTGACCGTCGCTGCCGAAACGCCCGTTCAATTCCCGCTCTATCTGCGGGTCCCCGGCTGGTGCAAAGACGCGGCCGTGAAGATCAACGGCCAGCGGGCCGAGGTCCACGCCCGGCCGCAGGCGTACATCGCGCTTGACCGCCTCTGGAAGCAAGGGGACAAGATCGAACTGACGCTGCCCATGACGATCGGCCTGCGCTACTGGCCCCGAAATGGAGACTGCGTCTCGGTCGATCGCGGCCCGCTGACCTACTCGCTCAAGATCGGCGAGAAGTACGCTCGCTACGGCGGCACAGACAAGTGGCCCGCATTCGACGCCTTCCCGACGACCGCCTGGAATTATGGCCTCGTCATCGACCCGACCAGGCCGGTCGCAGCCCAGTTTCAGGTGACGGAGCGAAGCTGGCCGGGCGACGACCAGCCTTTCGAGACCGGCGCTGCGCCGATTGAGATGACGGCCAGGGCTCGGAAGATCCCGAACTGGCAGGCCGATTCTCGCGGCCTGATCGACGAGGTTCAACAGAGCCCTGTTCGGTCGGACGAACCGACGGAGACGGTCACGCTGATCCCGATGGGCTGCGCGAGGCTGCGCATCAGCGCGTTCCCGTGGATCGGCGCAGGCGCGAACGCAACCGACTGGCAACTGCCCTCGGTTGAGGGTGTGGGCAAGATCCCGGCCAAGGCCTCGCACTGCCACGAAGGCGACACCGTCGCGGCCCTGAGCGACGAGGAACTGCCGGCCCATTCCAACGACCACGACATCCCCCGCTTCACGTGGTGGCCGCACAAGGGCACGACCGAATGGGTCCAGTATGATTTCAAGGAGCCGCGTGCGATTCGCCGGGTCCAGGTCTACTGGTTCGACGACGAAGCTGGCGGCGGTGGCTGCCGGGTGCCCCGGTCATGGACACTGCTGTACAAGAATGGAGACGAGTGGAGAAGGGTCACGAACGCGGCGGCGTACGGCGTGGAGAGGGACCGTTTCAACACCGTGACATTTGATGAGATCACGACGGCGGCCCTGCGCATCGAGGTGCAGCTCCGCGAGGGCTTCTCCGCCGGCATCCTCGAATGGCGCATCCCATAACACTACGCGACCCAGAGGAACCCGATCGCAGGGTGCGTTACTCCGACCGGTAGTTCGCGACCTCGTGACTCGGGGGCGCAAGCCGTCGCACTTCTTCCCGTACGGCGTCGAGGTTCAGCCCGAGGTTCGCCAGGATCCGGGCGGACGTGGCTTCGCTGTCACGCATCAGGCCCAGCAGCAGGTGCTCGGTGCCGATGTGGTTATGACGAAGGGACCGCGCCTCTTCGACGGCATAGCGAATGACGTTCTTGGTGTGCTCGGTCTGGGCGAGTTTCTCGGTCACCTCGACGTGGGGGTGGCCTGCCAGAAGTATTTCGACCGCTTTGCGAAGGGGCTTGAGGTCGACGTTGAAGTGCTGGAGCACAGCCGCAGCCACACCGTGGACCTCCTTGGCCAGGCCCCCGAGAAGGTGTTCGGTCCCGACGAACTCGTGCCCGAACTGCTGGGCCTCCTGATTGGCCAATAGCATGACCGCCCTGGCGTGCTCCGTAAAACGTTCGAACATGAAGATCCTTTCAACCTGCCCCGGTACTCCCTCGGCGCCGGCCCACGCGACACTCGTGCGCATTCTACCGCATTTTCAGGTTCTCCGCTCGCCGATTCTCGAGAGGCGATGAACAAAGCACCAGCAAAGGTCAGATGCCGGCATCGTCGTAGCCGGGTGAGCCGCCCACCGCAGCGCTGGGGCGCCATGTCGCCTTGTCGCCCCAGGCTTGAGGATCGGTGTTGGCGAGGTCCGCCACCGTCAGTGAGAAGCCGTTGCCGTCGGTTGCGCCGTACCAGTCATCCTCGAAGGCAAAGCTTTGGATGATCTGTCCAGCGGCGTCCCGAAGCTCGACGGTCTCGCCGGCGTTGTTGAGGCTGCCGGTGTACTCACCTGCAATAGGCAGGCCTGGACCGTATCGCGTTTCGAAGGCGTCGATATCCTTGACCACCAGCACGCGGTCGCCCGGTGCCAGCACAACCGAGCCGAAGGTGAAATCCACACCATCGGTGAACCTGACGAGATTCAGGTCGATTGACTCGGCATCGATGTTGACCAGCTCGATGTATTCGAGGTTGGGATCGTCGGGACTTCCGGTCTCGGGCGGATGGTACATGATCTCGCTGATTCGCAAGCTCTCGGCCACCGGCCCGACCGCAAACGTCGCTTCATTCAGGGCGCTCCATTTGCTGCCGACCTGAGCCCTGGCCTTGACCTGCGTGCTTCCGTTCAGCGTGATCGGCCCGGCGTATCGCTCGACCGTCGAGACCTGCTCCGACTGCTCGACGGTGGTCGCCACCAGCTCCACGGAGATCAGAAGATCGGAACTCGTCGACGAGACGTTCATGCCGTGAATAGCCAGGACATCGCCGACCCGGCGCAACAGAGGCTCGAAGCCGGAAATTTCGATCTCCTCAAAATCCATCGCATTCAGGTCCGGATTCTGATCGGCGGCGTTCGCGTTCCAGGCCGGCGTCCCCATGACGTTGCGTCGGGCGATCTCGGTCCCGTTGAGGTAGGCGACGAAACCATCGTCGTATCGAATCCGCAGTGTCATCGTGTCGAACGGATCGGCCTTTTCCGTGAAGTTGAACGGAATGCGAATGCAGCAACTGCTCTGCCGGCCGTACATCGAGGCTCCGACGTCGAGAGAAATGAAGTCCTCATAACCGACGCTCCTCTCGAAGCCGACCCCGCCGGGGCTTCCGGTCACCGGCGTCCACGCCGAATCATCGAACGTCGCGCCACCCCACCAGGCGTCATCCACGGGCCCCGTCGGCACAAGCACGCGCTTGGGCGCATTCTCCGGGATCAGCACGGTCCGTTGCACGGCGCCGGAAGAGTTGAGCGATCGCGGGTCCGACCCGTCCATTGTATAGTAGATGGTCCCGGACGACGCCATCTCCAGAACGAATCCGCTATCGACGTGGCCGCCGTGCTGGTTGAACGCCGGCGGCGCCGACGCAAACTCACTGGCGATCTGCCCATCCAGCCAGGCGAGCCTTGCTTCCAGCCAGCCCTTCATCCATTCGATCTCCTGGCGATAGGTGTTTCCCACGAATCCGTTCGGCCAAACGTACTGGCCCAGGATGCGCCAGCGTGCGAAGTTCCTCGCCTGAGGCTCCTGCAATAGGGCCGCGTAGTCGTCGATCATGCCGAGCAGCCGCTCGGTGGCAAACAGACCTCGACGCAGCTCGAACCAGCGGTCGGCGTACTGCAACTGGAACTGCGGGTCCTCGAACAGACGACGCCACCACGGATACTCGCCATCGCCAAGCAGACGGTTGTACCAGCCGCTCGGAATCCAGCCGTTGAGATAGTCGGCGTTGCCCAGCGACAGGTTGTAGTCCCAGACCGGGCCCATGTGGAGCTTGCCGTTGCGGTCTTTGAACATGTACGTGCTCAGACGGAAGCCGTCGATGTTCTTGGCCGTCTCCACCAGAATGTGATGGTCGATGAACGCGCCAATGTCGATGAACGCAGCGTATCCGTCGATCGGGTCTTTGAAGTGCCCGCCGTACAGGGTCGCTTCGAAGGCGTTGAGGAAACCCCGCATCCAGCCCCTCTGCGCCTCTGTCAGATCGGTCCCGATCGGATCGTCGTAGATCAGTTCCTGGCCTCGGCTGGTGCGGAACGTCACGTCGCCACCGTCGAGCTTGTCCTTCTTGACGATGTACCCGCCCGTGATCTCGGGCTCGGCGTTATCGTCCGAATCGAGAACTGCGATATCCACGCGATCGGGAGCGATCTTGATCTTCTCCATGAAGACGTAGACGCCGACGTAATCGTTCATCGACAGCTCGCTGTTGTCGGTCTTGAGGAACAGCTCAATGAACCGCGTGTGCGGCGCATAGCGGCCCATCTCGTTGCTCCAGCGATAGACCAGGACATTGCGCATCAGCGTCTTGTCCGAATAGGGTCCCTGGAGCACCCAGTCCGCGTCGGCGGGCAGCCCCAGGATCGAGGCGGCCCGGTCGCGATCGTCGTCGTCCCAGACCTCGAAGTGGTATTGCTGCTTGGGGAAACCCTCAGAGCTCTTGCCCCGCACGTTCAGACCCGCCCGGCCGGCAAAATCGGTCTGGCCCGTCACGGCGGCTGTACCCCGTTCGTCCGCATCGATAACGTAAGCGTAGACCGAGGTCTGCGTACCGCTGACGGCTTTGCCCATCGTATCGACAACCATCAGAGGCAGCGGCGAACGGAAATCCCGCAGACTGACGCCGATGAATGAGAACCGCTCGCTGCTCACGTCGCTCTGCCGCCAACCCGGCAGCCACGCGATGGCCCGGATCGTCATCGTCCTGGAGACTTGAATCGGCCCGGTGTAGACACTGCCGCCGGGCCTCTGCCGGGGCACGCTGAAAGGATCGGTTCCGTCGGTCGTGTAGTAGATCGTCGCGCCGGGCGTATCGGTCGTCAGGGCAACCGTCAGAGGCTCGCCGAAAAGGCAACCCCGGCGGCTGAATTGCGGCGTCTCGGCAATGCCTTCATAGACGAGAACGTTGGCGGCGCCCGGCGTCGGGACCGCCATGAACCGCAGATCGGGGCCGCCGTCCGGATAGCGACCATAAGAGACGTCGGCCCGCTGCTGATCGAACGGGAGGCTGTCGATCACGGTGGTCCCATCACTGGCCACAAGGACGACTTCCTCACCGGCCGCCTCCAGCCTGAAGCTCGCATGGAGGCCCGTGGAGGCAGTATCGCCGTCCGCCCAGATCAGCAGGTAACCGTGCGGGGCAATCGTCGTTGAAGGAGAGCCGGTCGGAAACTGCCACTTCGTGGGCGTCGAGGAGTCGTCGGTCAGGTACATCCCGGCCACGTCCGCGCTGACATTCGTGGGGTTGTACAGCTCGATCCAGTCATCGTACTGCCGCTGGGGGTCGCGGTTGGTGCTGCGATTGGATGCGAGGATCTCGTTGATCACGATGCGCGTCTCGGCGCCGGGGCGCCCGGACTGTGCGTCCGTCGTGGCGACCCACATGCCCAGAACAGCAAACAGCAGCGCGAGCCACACCTTTGGCCGAGCTATATCCATGCCATCCTCTCCAGAAGGAGGTTTCGCCTTTCCACGACGGGACCGGTGGCTCTTGGGCCAAATCCGAGCGCCGCTTCACTATTTTAACACATCCGGCTCGAATTCACCAGACGATTCGCCCCCCTCGTACCGCACGCACCGACAGCCCTGCATGTTCGGACTGCACCCGAATGAGCGTCACGCAGGAGGCTATTCTCGGACGTTAAGTGACGCCGGGAACTGGCCGATCAATGGGCCAGAGTGATGGATCGAGCGGCACTGGGAGGACGACCGGATCGGGACTGGAGGTGCGCCGGGGCAAACGCCCGACCGCGTGAGGAGGTATCGGATGAACACCGGTTCCATCAAGAGACGACTACGCGTCTGCCAAGGATGCGCCTACCTCTGCAAGGGCTGCCCACACGCCCTGCCCTGCGTCCGGCAGGGCCAGAAGGTCAGGCCGACCGAATGCTACGTCTGCTGGCACAACCAGGGAACAGTCCTGCCCAGAGATTGCCGGCTGCGACGCACTCCCATCCGGACGAAGGTCCACGTTTGACCACAAGCGGATCATTCCGCGATTCGCCGACGCACGGTGCGGAACCTCCGCCCCGCCTATCCGGGCCCGTTCCAGCCGGGCCGCAGTCGATCCTGCACCTCCCAGGCGTCGAGCAACGCCAGCGCCGCCATGGACTCGACGACGGGAATCACGCGAGGCACGATACAGGGATCATGCCGGCCGTGAGTCTCGATGGGCCGGTCCTCCATCTGCTCGTTCAGAGTCCGCTGCGGTTTGGCGATCGATGAGGTCGGTTTGACCGCCAGGCGCAGCGTTATGGTCTGCCCCGTGGAGATGCCGCCGGTGATGCCGCCGGCGTGGTTGGTCACGAATCCGCCGTCGGCCATGTTGTCGTTAGACTCGCTGCCGCGCATCCGCGTCAGCGCAAAGCCCAGGCCGACCTCGATCCCCTTGATCGCGCCGATTGTCATGATCGCCGTCGTCAGTCTGGCGTCAAGCTTCTGGAACACCGGATCACCCAGTCCGGCGGGCAGCCCGTGAATGTCGAGTTGAATGACGCCGCCGACCGAATCGTTGTCGTCCTTGGCCGCGAGGATCGCCTGGACCATGCGCTGTGCCGCATCAGGATCGGCGCAACGGACCGGATTGGTTTCGATGGCGTCATAATCGCACGTCTCGGCGGCGATGCCTGCGATCTCGACCGCGTGGGCCACGATCTTCACGCCGCGGTTGGCCAGCTCCCGCAACGCGAACGCGCCGCCCATGACACGGCCGGCGGTCTCGCGGCCGGACGAGCGGCCGCCGCCGCGGTAGTCGCGGATGCCGTACTTGCGATAATACGTGAAGTCGGCGTGGCCAGGGCGGAACAGGTCCTTGATCCCCTCATACCTGGACGAATCGTGGTCGCGGTTGATGATTGCCATCGCAATGGGCGCACCGGTCGTTTTGCCGCCAAACACGCCGGAGAGCACCTCGACCTGGTCCTTCTCGTCGCGCGGCGTGGTGACTTCGCTCTGGCCGGGCCGGCGGCGGGTGAGCTGCTTTTGGATTTCGTCGGCCGAGAATTCGACGCCCGGACGCACACCGTCCAGCACGGCGCCGATGGCCGGACCGTGGCTCTCGCCGAAGGTGGTGACGCGAATGACGTCACCGTAGGTATTGGCCGCCCGACAGCGGACCGTCAGTTCCTCGACGATGTGCTGCATCGCAATCTGGGCGATTTCCTCGGGCGTTCTGCCCGTTGTGTCGATCACCGCATCGGCAAATGGGCTGAGCAATTCCTCGCGGTAGGCGACGTTCTCGTCGAGCTGGGCTCGCGCATCGGGTCCGCGCAACCAGGGCGGCAGCCCTTTTTCAGCGATGCGGCTCCACAGCGTGGCGGGGTCGGCGGTCAGATAGATCAGAATCGCGTTACGGCGCAGCGCCCGGCGGCTGACGGGGTCCAGCAGGCTCGAACCGCCGCAAACAATCAGTTTCCAATCCGCCTCCCCAAGCTCGACCGCTACCTTCTTCTCCACCGCGCGGAACGCCGGCTCGCCGTGCTCGATGAAGATCTCGCGGCACGTGTGCCTCTCGCCCGTGTCCCTCTCGAAACACTCCTCAATCAGGCGGTCCGTTTCGATCGCTTCGAGGCCGGTCAGCTTCGCCAGCTCGGCCGCTACCGAACTCTTGCCTGCCCCTTTCGGTCCTGCCAATACGATCTTCACAATGATATCCTCACTGCTGTCTTGCCTCCGGGCCCAACCATGCCGCCTGGATGAGTTGTACAGCCCCGGCCGCATCCGGCTCGTCCATTCCTCGCCCGATCCTATCCGAAAACACTCTCGGGTTTCAATGCCCGTTCCCGTTTCGTCGAGAACATCGCAAGCGTCCCGGGGTATCGGATGGATGTGGGATTCAGTAGAATGGGCGTGTTCGCCTGGTGGCCCGGAGAACCTTATCGAGGAGAAGAACATGATGCCAGACCTGGAGATTGCTCGGTTCGAGTCATGGAAACGATCCGTCGTGGCCGCGTTGCTGTGTGTTTCTGTCGCCGTGGCAATGGCGCCCGGAGCATCGGAGCAGTCCGTTCCCGAGCCTTTCCACTGGCCCGCCGGACAGCGCGGAGCCGTGACGCTCTCATACGACGACGCCATCGTCGCGCATTTCGAGTCGGTCGCACTACAACTTGAGAGAGCGGGATTGCGAGCAACCTTCTACATCCAGATCGACAACCCCGGATTCCGGCTGCACACCGACGTATGGCGCAAGGTCGCTCGTGCCGGGCATGAACTGGGCAACCACTCGCTGTTCCACCCCTGCCGCAAGGATCGGCCCGGCGAGCACACCTGGCTCTCCGACGACTACAACCTGTCACACTACACGCCCGACCGATGGCTCGGAGAGATGCGGATCGCCAACCTCGTGCTCCAGCTCATCGACGGCCAGACCGAACGCACGTTCGGAAACACCTGCTGCAACAACCACGTCGGCCCGATCGACCGCCGGACGAGTCTTGAAGAGCTGGTCCCGAAGTTGTTCGTTGGCGCCCGGGGCGAATACGTCAGCCGGCCGATCGATCCGACGAAGGCGAACTTCGCAGCCCTGGGCCACTACAGCGGAGACAGCAAGTCGTTCGAGCAGCTTCGCGGGGAGATCGAGGCGGCCGTCCGTGAAGGCAAGTGGGCCTTCTACATGTTCCACGGTGTGGGCGAGGGCACGCACAGTCTCTATATCGACGCCGAGGAGCACCGCAGACTCGTCGAGTACCTCTCGGCCAACAAAGACCGCATCTGGACCGCCCCAGCCGTCGAGGTCCTCCGCCACCTCAAGACATCCGCAGGACAGCCCCGCTAAGCGCGGCGTGCTTGAGCATCCAGCGGCCCAAAAACGAAATGCGCGGGCAGCCTGGACCCTCGGCCCGCGCATTTCGTCACACGCAACACACACAATGCAACTCGACGCTGCTATTGCACCTTTCCGGTGGCGGCCCATTCGACGCCGCGTCGGATGAGCTGCTGCATGCTCGGGTTGAGGATCGCCTTGAAGTCGTGGCCGAACGCATTTTGCACGCAGCGGCCTTTGCCGTACGGCGTGGTGAAGACCAGCGGCTCTTCCTTCTCGCTCCAGTCGGAATAGGCCGAAACCAGGACCTCGATCGGACCGTCGCCCTGCAACTTCGAATACAGCTCATCGAAGATCCGGAAATCCTTCAATCCCTGCGTGATCGGGTGGTCCTTCTTGACGATCTTCGCGTCGAAGACGCTTCGCGGACCATGGCCGCTCGTACCCATCACCCACACGCGACCGCACAGCTTGCGGAACTCCGCCCAGTCAGGGAATGAGGCGCTGGCCATATACTGCGTACAGAAGCCCTTGCCCCCTTTGACGAAATTCAGAAGGTTCTCCTTCGCCTGGTCAGTCATCTTGGGCGTTCCGCGATGGAACATCGTCATGACAATCACATCGTAGTTCGCCAGCGCCGCATCCGCTTCAAGAATCAACGGATCTTCACAAACTCTGACGTCGAACCGGTCCGAGCCGGCCAGCACTTCGCGCGTCTTCTCGGAGATCTCGCGCCAGTCGTGGTACGGCGCCACGTCGTCGCCGGCAATCAACAAGACCTTGATCTGTGCGGGCTTCTCGGCTGCCACCGCTGCCAAGGACACACTCAACACCACCACACCCATCAGAAGCATACTCAACCAGACTCGTCGCATTCGATCTCTCCTTGCTGTTGAAGCCATCAAGTTGCGTCCGCCGCACAGCGTCCTGGCGGTCGAAGGTGATTCTAACGCAAGGGGTGTGCTGAGAAAACTGAAAACGGCAGAAGAGACGGCGTGATGTGAGTGCCGAAGTCACGCGGGGGCCGTGATAGATGGGCCAGGGAGGATACGCTACCGTTCGAAGGCGTCGCCATCGCGCACCTGGCATCGCGATGGCATGCACGTCGGCGCGATCAGGCCTTTCGGGTCTCGGCGGTGGAGGCCACCAGCAGGGAGAGCATCGTGGCGCCAACCACGGCCGGGCCTATGTCATGCAAATCGAAGGCCCGGACCGTTGCCAGGGAAATGATCAGACAGGCAAACCCCATGCCCACATATCGGAGCGTGGCTGCATTCGATTTCTTCATCGCAAAATCCCCCCTTCCGGTTCAGTTCCTGGTCAGGAGCGGCCTTGCGACGGAGAAAGCCGCCCCTTAAAGCATAGGCAACAGACCGGCAGAGGCCAAAAATCTTCCTGCCTCCCGACGGAGAAGAACAGCCGGACAGCTACCTGGCGTGGGATATCCCATGTCAGAACTGAGGAATCTTCAACTTGATCGAGGAGAGGATTTCGAGTATGATTGCAGGGATTATAGGAGGTAGCGACGTGAGGGTGACGAAGGAAATCCCAGAGAATTCGCCGGATATCGACAAATGGATCAAACTGATCCGTGCCGATGGTGTCGGTCCGGTCTCGTTCGGTCGGCTCCTGAAGTTCTATGGCTCGGTTGATGCGGTCCTCGGCGCTTCGGCAAGCGGCTTGGCCCGCGTCGAGGGGATCGGCCCCAAGACCGCTGAGCGAATCGTCTCAACCCGCGACAAATTCGACACTTGCGCGGAATTGGAGCGGACCAGGAAGCTCGGGGTCTGGCTCATCCACATGGAGGATTCGCGCTATCCGCCCCTGCTCAAACAAATCTACGATCCACCTCCCGTTCTGTACGTCAAGGGAACGCTCGGGCGCGAGGACAATCTGGGCATCGCCATCGTAGGCTCGCGGCGCTGCAGCATCTACGGGACCGAGCAGGCATCTCGTTTTGCGCATCTTCTTGCTGCATCTGGGTTTACCATCGTCTCCGGCCTGGCTCGGGGGATCGACACCGCGGCCCATCATGGCGCGCTGGCGGCAGAGGGCCGCACGATCGCCGTGCAGGGTTGCGGCCTGGCCAACGTCTTTCCACCCGAAAACGCCAGGCTGTTCGAACTCATAAGTCAAAGCGGCGCCTGCATTTCCGAGCTTCCGCTCCAGTATGAACCGTTGAGCGAGAACTTCCCGCCGCGTAACCGAATCATTGCGGGGCTGTCTCTCGGGACTATCGTCATCGAGGCGGGCCTGCGCAGCGGAGCCCTGATCACCGCGAAGACCGCCCTGGAGAGCAACCGCGAGGTCATGGCTGTGCCTGGCAAGGTCGATTCGCCCTTGGGCAAAGGTCCAAACCAGCTCATCAAGCAGGGCGCAAAGCTCGTCGAATCGGTCGAGGACGTGATGGAGGCCCTGGGCTACGTGGGCGAGCAACTCAGGGAGCACACGGCCCAGGCGGCCGGCGACGCGGCAGCCAAAGCCGAGATGCCGCTGTTCGAGACCCACCAGTTCAATCTCAAAGGTCACGAAAAGCAAATCTACGATTCACTTGGTTCCGAGCCCCTCCATACCGATCAGGTGATCGACCGGACCGATCTGGCCCCCGGGACGGTCAACGCGACTTTGATGTCGCTTCGCCTCAAAGGGCTCATCAGGCAGCTTCCCGGCAACCTGTTCAAGCGTCGATAGGTTGTCCATCCCCAAGGCCTTTTCTCATTTGGCTTTGAGGCAGCTTTCCACCGCCGAGGTCCACAATCTGATTGATAGCACCGAGGCGAGGAGGTAGAATCAGAATATCTCGTGCGGTTGCCTTCGTCGGAACTTCCGGCGGCGGTGTGCATCGCGATCGGTACGGTGGTGAAGGGCAATCTGGAATCGGAGGTTCTGTTGCAGCATCTGCCGCTGACCCCACAGACGCGTCGTGGCACGTCACCGAGGCAGGCACTCATTCATTTCTGAAGGAGGATCACCATGTCCAGGCATCTCATTCTCGCGTGCGCAACGATGGCGATTGCTCTGGCCAGCGCCGCGCAGGGGGCCGATCCCAGCCTCATCGGCTGGTGGAAACTCGACGAGGGCTCAGGGATGACGGCCTTCGACTCATCAGGCAACGGAAACCACGGCGCTCTTCAAGGCAGCGCGACGCTGGGCGCCGAAGGGATCCTGCGAGGCGCCGTGCTTCTCGACGGCGACGGGGACTACATCGACTGCGGCAGCAGCGACGTCTTCAACATCCGCAACGCCGTGACGCTGGCCGCCTGGGTGTGGGCGGACCCCGACTTCGGTTACCCTGACTGGTCGGGCATCATCATGCGGGGCGGCCCCAACATCGACACGTTCGCCCTTTACTACTACGGGCCCAACAAACAGCTCGGTTTCAAGACGACCGGCGCCCCGACGGAATGGACCGCCAGCGCCACCAACGGCGCGGCCGCGCTCTTCGATCGAGAGTGGCATCACGTCGCGGCCACCTACGACGGCCAGACAAAGACCATCTACCTGGACACCGCTGTAGTGACCACCGCCGGCGCTTCGGGCCAGATCGAGACCAGCAGCACCGGCCGGCTTCTCCTGGGCGCTGGACGCGATTTGGCCGTGCCGACCCACCTCCTGGTTGGTCGTCTTGATGATGCGCGGATCTACAGCCGGGCGCTGTCTGTAGCGGAACTGGCAGTCGTTATGGAGGGTACGTACGAACCCATCGCTGAGAACCCCTCCCCCAAAGACGGGGCCACAGACATCGTCTGCGACACTCTGCTGAGCTGGACACCCGGCGAATTCGCCAGGACACACGATGTCTACCTCGGGACCGCGTTCGACGACGTCAACGAGGCCAGCCGCGCCAATCCGATGGGCGTGCTCGCCAGCCAGGGCCAGGAACCGAACACCTACGACCCGCCTGGCCTGCTCGATATCGGCCGGACGTACTATTGGCGTGTCGATGAGGTCAACGGCGCGCCGGACTTCGCCATCTACAAGGGCGACACCTGGACGTTCACGACCGAGCCTCTTGGCTACCCAATCCAGGGGGTCATCGCCACAACCAATGCCCCCTTCACCGAAGGGTCAGAGCCGGAGAACACGGTCAACGGCTCCGGACTCGATGAGAACGATTTGCATTCCGTAGCCGCCGGCGACATGTGGCTCGGAACCCCTGTGCCGGGCGAGACCGTCTGGATCCAGTACGAATTCGACCGCGTCTACAAGCTCCACGAGCTGTGGGTGTGGAACTACAACATCCAGTTCGAGCCGGTGCTGGGGTTCGGGTTCAAGCAGGTGCTGGTGGAGTACTCTGCGGATGGGACCGATTGGACCAGCTTGGGCGAGGTTGAATTCGCCAGGGCCCCGGCAACCGCCGGGTACGCCCACAACACAGCCGTTGACCTCGCAGGCATAGCCGCCAGATTCGTCAGGCTCACACCCATGAGCGGTTGGGGCATGATGGGCCAGTACGGCCTTAGCGAAGTCCGGTTCTTCTACATCCCCGTCCAGGCACGGCAGCCGCAGCCGGCCGACGGGGCAACGGATGTCAATCCGAACATCGCTCTGAGCTGGCGGGCCGGTCGCGAAGCAGTCTCGCATGATCTGTACTTCGGTAGCGACGGAGCGGCCGTAGCCGATGGAACGGCGCTGATCGACGCGGTTGGCCAACCCACCTATGACCCCGGCGCCCTGAGCTTTGGGACTACGTACTATTGGAGGGTCGACGAGGTCAACGAAGCGGCGACGCCGGCCGTGTGGGCCGGACCGATGTGGAGCTTCTCCACACAGGAGTACGTCGTCATCGATGATTTCGAAAACTACACCGACGACCTCGACGCCGGAGAGGGGGTCTTCCAGACGTGGATTGACGGATGGGAGAACGGCACCGGCTCGGTTGTCGGCCATCTCGAAGCCCCCTTTGCCGAGAGGACGGTTGTCCACGGGGGCAAGCAGTCGATGCCTTTGGCGTACAACAACCAGGCGTCGCCCTGGTACTCCGAGACCAGCCGCACCTTCGACACCGCTCAGGACTGGACCGCCAACGGCGCCGATACCCTCGTGCTGCACGTGCGAGGCAGCGCACCGGCCTTCTTCGAGGGCCCGGCCGGCGAGATCATCATGAGCGCCATCGGAACGGACATCTGGAACAACGGCGATCAGTTCCGCTACGCATACAAGAGCCTCAGCGGCAACGGCTCCGTCACGGTGCGCGTCGACAGCCTGGTCCGCAGCAACGAATGGGCGAAGGCCGGCGTGATGATCCGCGAAACGCTGGAGCCCGGTTCCCAGCACGCGTTCGTAGCTATCACGCCGGACCACGGCGTCTCGTTTCAGCGTCGTCCGGTGGCCGGACAAGCAAGCGCCAATACGGACGCAAGCGGCATCGTCACCCCGTATTGGCTCAGGCTGACCCGGACAGGCAACGTCTTTGCCGCCCAGACATCGGCGGATGGCACCGCCTGGGCCGACATCGTGGTGAGCCCGGCCCTGGAGATTACGATGGCCAGCAACGTCTACATCGGCTTGGCGGTAACGAGCCACGACGCGGCGATTTCGACCGTGGCGCAGTTCTCGAACATCTCCACAACGGGCACTGTCTCCGGCCAGTGGCAAACCGCAGGCATCGGGGCGACGCAGCCGGAAGGAAACACGCCTGAGCCGCTCTACGTGGCCGTTGAGGACGCCAACGGAAATGTGGCAGTGGCAGCCAATCCGGATGCAGGGGCGACCGCCCAACCCGATTGGCAGCAATGGCGAATCCCCTTCAGCGCCTTTGGCGGCGTGAATCTGAGCAGGGTCGAAACGATGATGATCGGCGTCGGAGACCGCAACAGCTCTGCTGCCGGCGGGACGGGCCTGATCTACGTCGATGACATCCAGTACGGGCACCCCTTCGACGCTCAATAAGGCCGCTGAGGGCACAGACGCCCCCAGCGTCGGGTGTTCGCTCGCGAGCGATGCAGCTCTTCGGGGCCTGGATCGAGCCGATCCAGGCCCTTTCTCTGCTCCTCCGTTCGGCAGTCTGCTCCGGAGCCTGAGACGTCTGATTGGGCCAAATCATAAGAATACACGTGAATAAATGAATGAATACTTATGATAGACAATTCCAGGCATGACGGCACTACCAGAGTGACATTTCTTTAAACACCCTTTTGACAAGAGTTTACAGGATCATCCACCCGCCATTTTGGCCCGAATTCGCCGGGCAATCGCCCCATAATGGTTGACGACGCCTTAGCGATTTGATAGCATCAGTCGTCCATGACAAGAACGACAAAGAAAACCGGAAAGAAACCAGAAGCACGAAGCTCTTCAAAAGTCGTCTCGGTAAAAGCCAAGAAGCCCTTCACCAACTACAGGCAAGCCATCGCCTACCTGTTCGAGAAGACCGACTACGAAAAAGAAGAGCACGTGCGCTATAACGTGACGACCTTCAGCCTCGACCGGATGCGGAATCTGTTGTCTCTGCTGGGCGATCCCCATGCGAAGATCAGCACGGTCCACATCGCCGGCACGAAGGGCAAGGGTTCCACGGCCACCATGCTCGCCAAGATGCTCGAGTCCAACGGCTACACGGTCGGGCTGTATACGTCCCCGCACCTGGTACACCTGCACGAACGCATTGTGGTGAATTCGGAGATGATAAGCGAAGCGGAGATGCTGGGGCTGATGAACCGCATCTACGCCCCGGTGGAGAAGCTGTCCGACGACCCACCCACGTTCTTCGAGATCTTCACGGCGCTGGCGTTCATGTACTTTGCGGACCGAAAGGTCGATATCGCCGTAATCGAGACGGGTCTGGGGGGCCGGCTGGATAGCACCAACGTCATCACCCCCAAGGTGGTTGGCATCACCAGCCTGAGCATTGACCACAAGCTCCAGCTCGGCGACACGCTCGACCGGATCGCGATGGAGAAGGCTGGCGTCTTCAAGAAAGGCGTGCCGACGATCACCGTGCAGCAGGAGCCGATAGCCATGAGCGTGCTGAAGGAGCAGGCCATCGCGGTCAAGGCGCCACTGAGCGTGACGGGCAGCAGCGACATCGACTTCTCGTATCGGTTCGAGACGTCTCGCGAGCACGGGCCACACACGCGAATCTGCCTGACGACGGCCACCAGCAAGTTCGAGCACATCCGCGTTCCGTTGCACGGCAAACACCAGGCGATCAACTGCGGCCTGGCGCTGGCCCTGCTCGACCGGCTCAAGTCTTCCGGGTACAACATCGACATCGACAAGGCGGCCGACGGGCTCCATGGAGTCACGCTGGCCGGGCGGATGGAGATGATCTGCGAGGACCCCCGCATCATGATCGATGGGGCCCACAACGCCGCCAGCGTTCGGGCGCTGATTCACGCCATCGGCCAGAACATTCCCTACGACTCGATGGTCGTGATCTTCGGCTGCAACGCGGACAAAGACATTCCCGGCATGCTCACCGAGCTTCAGTATGGGGCCGACAAGGTCATCTTCACGCGGAGCAGCTCGATGAAGGCGGTCTCTCCGCAGGACCTGGCGGACATGTACACCGACATCTGCGGCAAGATGTGCCAGACGGCCAGCAGCCTCGGCGAAGCGCTCCAACTGGCGCGCAGCGCCGTCGGGCGCGAGGACCTGATCCTGATCACAGGGAGCTTCTACCTCATCGGACAAGCCAAGATCCGCTTCCAGCCAAGTGTCACTCTGGCGGCCTCCTGAAGAGGGTCGGGCCGCCGAGTTTAGGGTTGACGGTCCTTCTGCCTGCCTTTCTAATCTCTATCTTGAATCATCGCCGATGGTGTTGGGTCCGAGAAGGAACCACATAGCAGGACCATCCGCACTGCGTGTCTGTGTCTGGTTCTGCCATCGGCCGTTCGATGGAGCATGAGATCAGGAGTCGGAGATGTCGGAGACAGCGAGCTATATCGCCGTGGACCTCGGCGCCGAAAGCGGGCGCGTCATGCTCGGGACGATGGCCGCCGGGAAGTTGCACCTCGAAGAGCTGCACCGCTTCAGCAACGGGCCTGTGGAGGTGAATGGCTCGCTGCGATGGGATTTCGATCGCCTGCTGAGCGAGGTCAGGACGGGCATCGGTCTGGCCGCGAAGAAGGCGAAAAGCAAGCCTCTCGGCATCGGCGTCGACACCTGGGGCGTGGACTTCGGCCTGATCGGCGACGATGGAAACCTGATTGAAGCCCCCTATCACTACCGCGACAGCCGGACCAACGGCATGATGGACAAGGCCTTTGAGCTGATGCCCAAGCGGGACGTCTACCAGAACACGGGCATTCAGTTCATGCAGTTGAACTCGCTGTATCAACTGCTGGCCGTGCGTCTGGCCGGCTCGGCCGCCCTGGCCAAGACGAAGAAACTCATCTTCATGGCGGACCTGTTCTCCTATTTCCTCTGCGGTAAGGCCTTCGGTGAATACACCCTGGCCAGCACCTCGCAGATGATGGACATGGCGACCGGCCGGTGGTCCAAGGCGATCTTCAGGGAGCTTGGCCTTCCGATGGAGATCATGCCCGAGATCGTCATGCCGGGGACTGTGGTCGGGCCCTTGACCGAAAAGGTTGCTCGCGAGATCGGCTGCGGGAAGGTCCCGGTCATCGCGGTCGGTTCGCACGACACCGCTTCGGCCGTGCTCGGCGTGCCAGGGACCGGAAGCGACTGGGCCTACCTCTCGTCGGGCACCTGGAGCCTGATGGGCGTCGAGATTCCCAAGGCCATCATCGACGACAAGACTTTCGGCTACGGGTTCACGAACGAGGGCGGCGTGCAGAACACGATCCGCCTGTTGAAGAACATCATGGGTCTGTGGCTCGTGCAGGAATGCAAACGGCAATGGCAGCGCCAGGGACAGGACCTGTCCTACGGCGAGCTGACTGACCTGGCGTCGAAGGCCAAGCCTTTCTTTGGATATATCGACTGCGACTGGAGCGAGTTCCTGGCGCCGGGCGACATGCCCACGCGAATCAACAAGTATCTCTCGCAGACCGGCCAGCCGACAACCACCGACAAGGGACAGATGGTGCGCCTCGTCCTCGAGAGCCTGGCCCTGAAGTACCGCCGGACGCTCGAAGCTATCGAGGACGTCACAGGCAATGCCATCGACGTGCTCCACATCGTCGGCGGCGGGATTCAGAACGAACTACTGTGCCAGTTCGCCGCCGACGCCACCGGCAAGCGAGTCGTCGCCGGCCCGATTGAAGCGACCGCCAGCGGCAACATCCTGATGCAGGCGATCGCCACCGGCCGGCTCCGGAGCATCGACGAGGCCCGCGCGATCGTCCGCCAGTCCTTTGACCTCAAAGAGTACCAGCCTCAGAATCCTGACCTCTGGCCGAAGAACCTTGAGTAGTGTGTCGAGGACTCGTACCGTGTGCAGTTCCACCAAGTGGCTCAACGCGAGCCGACCGGGGCAAGGCATGAATCTGCGATTGAGAGGAATAGCAGGATGGGCAATGACAGCAAGGTCGAAGTCGAACTTACAAGCATTGCGGAGCCCAGCTATCTCCAAGCCATGCATGACACATTCTCCGACAAGATGGAAGAGAAACAAATTGACGTGGCCTCGGCAGTTCTCGACGAAGAGGCCAGACCTATCACCTTCGAATTCAATCACTGTGAGTTCTGTCGGCAAATGCGACGTACCGAAGTTGGTGTGCGAGAATGCAGGAAGAGTGATCGTCGCGGCATCAGACTTGCCAGAGAGGCCTTCAAACAAAGCGGGAAGACGAGCCCGGTGTTCTGGGTGTGTGATCGTGGCTTGATAGACTTCTGTGTCCCTTTACTGGCAGGAGGCCAGATAGTTGCATATCTCTTTGGCGGCCAGTTTCGTGGCACATTCAACAATAATGGAGGAGAGTTGAAGACGCCTGATCTGCCCACGCTTGGAGAGATTGGGGAATCCACAGATCTCACGACAGACACCAGAACTCAGTACGAACAGGCCTTCCGGCAAGTCCAGAAGCTGAACCAGCAAGAGTTCGATATACTTCGGGAGGCAGCGGGCGATTTCGGCGAGACGTTGAATGGGGTAATCCAGAAACTCTATGAGTCCAAAGATGTGCAGAAGGCCGAGGTCTTCATGCAGAAGGCTGTGGAGAAGCATACCATCAAGGCCCTGTTCGACCTGATCGTAAATGAGTTGCCGGGCATGATGGACGCTCGATACTGCTCAATCTTCATGATTCAGGAGGACGAGGAGGGCAACGAGCGACTCGTCCTCCGAAAGACCAGCTACGGGAAGCTTCAAGAAGAGGAGAATTCAGCTTATTACGAAAAAGGCCAGGGGCTCACAGGTTGGGTGTGGAAACATGGTGAGTCACTCAGGTTGAAGGACATCCATGATCGAGGTGAACTGGCAAGCCACGGCGACGACCTTGAACACAGAGGTCTACACAACGACAGCGACGAGCACAAGGGGTTTCTTGCCGTTCCGATTTGTGGACGTGGAAATGCGGTCATAGGCGTGATCAGAATGCCGCACAAACTCCGCAAACCAGACGAAAGAGAGGGAGAAGAGAAAGGATTCACAAAGCACGACGAGATATTCCTTAATTTCCTAGGAAGGTATCTGGCATGGGCAATTGAGTGCCAAACCGCTGAAGACAGATTTGGGCGGGCAATTGGAAGGGCAGGCTTGGTCGACGCAGCGACGAAGCTAGGTAGGGCACGTTCACGTTCTCAGGTTATTAGAGCAACGATGAGTGGTTCCTTGGCGCTTTTCGGTGGCAAGGGAACGAAGCACTTCGTGAATCGCCTTGAGCCGGACAACCAGTATTGGAGAGTGGAGCGTGTTGAGGGAACTCTCGGGCTTTGCGAGCAGTATCAAGATCTCACCGGAATGCGCTTCCAGGTGAACCAAGGCGTCACTGGAGCTGCAATACATGAGCAGAAAGCTCAACTCTGGTCGGACATCGAGGCCTCCAATAAGAGGGGAACGTACATTCCTGCCGCAGAGAACGGCAAGTCCGCCATGTCCGCCCCCATGCTCTGCGGAACAAAGACATATGGCGCAATCTCGGTCGTAAGTGACAGGAAATTCAGGTTCTCTAAGGAAGACGACCTGATCATACTAGACCATCTGGCTAGACTTGCCGGCGCAGCCCTTGCGGATGTCGGAAAGCACCGCTGGAGCACGAGAATCGCCAGATATGTGCTTCTTTCCCTGCTGAGAATGCGATTTCTATTCAGGAGATCGGTGCCGAGATAAACACGCGACCAATTCCCAGAAAGACCGAATCAACCCGGAAAGGTAACATACGTGGATCGATATCTTCAGCAACTGGACAGCTTCGACCTCGCCGAACGCCGGCGGGCGCTTTCGGCGTTGTGCGACAAGGTCGAATCCGGCGACATCGAACTGCCGCAGCCCGGCCGGTTCGTGAACATGCATTGCCACACCTTCTTTTCGTACAACACCTATGGCTACTCGCCGACAAAGTTCGCGTGGCTGGCCCGCAAGGCCGGCCTGGCGGCGGCCGGCACGGTGGACTTCGACGTGCTCGACGCGCTGGAGGAGTTTCAGCAGGCGCGCCGCCGGCTGGGTCTGAAGGGCTGCTCGGGTCTGGAGACGCGGGTCTACGTGCCCGAGTTCTCTACGCGCGTCATCAACTCGCCGGGCGAGCCGGGCATCTCATACCACATGGGCGTGGGCTTCCCGAACTCGCAGGTGCCCGCCTCGCAGCAGGGCTTCCTCCATGGTCTCAAGAAGACGGCCCAGCAACGAAATCGCGATTTGATGCAGCGAGTCAATGAGTACCTCAGCCCCGTTGAACTCGACTATGAGCGCGACGTGCTGGCGCTGACCCCGGCGGGCAACGCCACGGAACGCCACATGTGTCTGGCGTACGCCCGCAAGGCGGTCGAGCACTTCGGCAGCAGCAAGACCCTTGTCGATTTCTGGGCCCGGAAGCTGGGCGTCGGCGCCGAGACCCTGGACCTGCCGGAGGGCCGCAACCTGCTGAACACCATCCGAGCAAAGACGATGAAGCGCGGCGGGGTGGGTTACGTCCAGCCCGACAAAGGTTCGTTCCCCCTGATGGCGGACACGAACCGCTTTATCCTCGCCTGCGGCGGAATACCCACGCACACCTGGCTCGACGGCACCAGCGACGGTGAGCGCGACATCGAAGAGCTTCTCGACGTGGCCATGAGCACCGGCGCCGTAGCGATCAACGTAATCCCGGATCGCAACTACACGCCGGGAAAGCAGGACGATAAAGTCAAGAACCTCTACGAGGTGATCGAAGTCGCCCGGCGCCGCCATCTGGTCGTCGTCGGTGGCACCGAAATGAACAGCCCGGGTCAGAAATTCGTCGACGACTTCGGAACCGGCGAACTGGCGCCCCTGCTGTCGGTCTTCCTGACAGGGGCGTATATCGTGTATGCCCACTCGGTCTTGCAGCAGCAATGCGGCCTGGGATACACCAGCCCGTGGGCCGAGCGGCACTTCAGGGACCGGGCGGCGCGAAATGAGTTCTTCGCCGCAGTGGGTCGTTCGATACAGCCGGACCGGGAAACGAAGCTGTCCGCCCTTGGCGAAACGACGACACCCGACGAGGTCCTCAGACAAGTAGAGCAATAAGGACCTTCGCAGCAGAATCAGCACAGAAGTGAAGGCTTGGACCATGACAAGCATCCCGGCATTGCAGTGGGCCGTCCAATTGGTGGGCCCCGACCAACTCGTCCTGAACCAGTCCAAAGAGGTCTTCCGACCCGGTCCGCACCAGATCCTCGCCAAAGTCGAGGTCGTCGGACTGTGTTTTTCCGACCTGAAACTGCTCAAGCAATTCACCGGCCACGTCCGCAAGGGGCCCATCGTTTCGGGCATCGAGCCGGACGCGTTGACGCAGATTCCCAGCTACGTCCCGAACGACAAGCCGACCGTTCCGGGCCACGAGACGGTCGTGCGGATCGTCGAGGTGGGCCCCGGCGTCACGAAGCACAAAGTCGGCGAGCGCCACCTTGTGCAGACCGACTACCGCTGGCTGCACACTGCCAGCTCCAACGCCGCGTTCGGCTACAACTTCGAGGGCGCCCTGCAGGAGTACGTCCTGATGGACGAGCGGGCGATCACCAGCCCCGACGGGGAATCGATGCTGATCCCGGCGGCCGAGGACCGGTCGGGCTCGGCCATCGCACTGGTCGAACCGTGGGCCTGCGTGGAAGACGCCTACGCGACGAAGGAACGTACGACGCTCCAAACGGGCGGCCAGATGCTCATCGTGGCCGAAGCCGACATCCCGGAAGGCCGACTCGGCAGTCTGTTCAAACGATACGGCACACCGGCGCAAATCACGTGGGTCGCGAAATCGAATCCGCCCGCCAAGCTCACGATTCCGGTGGTGCGGGCCAGTGAATATGAAGACCTGGACGACGCCGCGTTCGACGATGTGGTCTACTTCGGATCGAGCGCCAGGACGGTGGAGGACCTGTTCGCCAAGGTCGCCGCCCACGGGATTCTGAACATCGTTCTCTGCGGCGATCGCTTCAGCCGACCCGTCGTCACGATGGTCGGCCGGGTCCACTACGGAGGCATTCGCATCATCGGGACCACCGACGCCGACCCCGCCAGCTCCATGAAGACCATCCCGAAGACCGGGGAGATCCGCCACGGCGACAAGGTCAATGTCGTCGGCGCCGGCGGACCGATGGGGATGATGCACGTCATCCGCAATCTGTGCCAGGGGATCGAAGGCGTCAGCGTATACGCGGGTGACGTCGACGACAACCGCCTGGCAATGCTCACGAAGATTGCCGAGCCGCTGGCCAGAAACAACGGCCTCGAATATATCGCGTACAACGCCAAGGAGCCGCCGAGCGGGGAGGAATTCAGCTATTCGGTTCTGATGGCGCCGATCCCGGAACTGGTGGCCGCGGCGGTTCAGGACGCTGCGATGCATGGGATCGTCAACATCTTCGCCGGCATCCCGGCCAACGTCACCGGCCAGATCGACCTGAACGCCTACATCGAGAAACGCTTGTACTTCATCGGAACCAGCGGATCGACGCTCGACGACATGAAACGGATACTGGCCAAGGTCGAATCCAACCGGCTCGACACCAACGTCAGCGTGGCGGCCATTTCGGGCCTCCAGGGGGCGCTCGACGGGATTCGCGCCGTGGAGAACCGCACGATCGCAGGCAAGATCGTCGTCTATCCGGCGTGCCGGGACCTCCCGTTGCTTCGTCTCGAAGAGCTGGCAGGCAAGCGGCCCGACGTTGCGGCCTGTCTGAAGGACGGACTCTGGACGCTCGAAGCGGAGAAGAAACTACTGGAAGCATGCGCCTGAAGAATCAGAGAAGGGAAGGATATGGAACGAGACAAGCGCCGACCGACGCATCAACTCCCGATTGGTCTGTGCCGCGGTAGACTCATCGCCCTGGCCGGTGGCGCGGCGCTGCTGCTCCTGCTGACCGCCGGAGCGTTAAGCGCCGCCGAGACGCCGTTCAACGGCCTGGACATGAGCCTGAGCAACCTGGCCCGACTGTCGGACGCCAGGACGCGCTCGATCAGCCCGGAGAATTTCACGGGCGAGAAGGGTAAAGGAGGCATGGCCACCGAAGGAACCGGCCAGAGCGCCGCACGAGAGTTGGGCCGAGGCTGGAAGATCTCCCCCTCCGTAAGAATCGACGCGGGCCAGACCTTCACCATGGCCGACATCAACGACTCAGGCGCCATTCAGCACATCTGGATGACCCCGACGGGCGACAACCGCCTGAACATCCTGCGAATCTACTGGGATGGTGAAGAGACCCCGTCAGTGGAGTGCCCTGCCGGCGATTTCTTCGCCTGCGGCATGGGCGAATACACCCAGGTGACTTCGCTGGCGGTCTGCGTCAACCCGGGCAGCGGCTTCAACTGCTACTGGATGATGCCCTTCCGAAGAAGCTGCCGGATCACGATGACCAACCTCGACGAGAAGGCGATGATTCTCTACTACCAGATCGACTACACCCTGACGCACGTGCCAGACGACATGGCGTATTTCCACGCGCAGTTCCGGCATGTCAATCCGCTGCCCTACAAGGACGTCCACACGCTCGTCGAAGGCATCAAGGGCCGTGGTCAATACGTCGGGACCTACATGACCTGGGGCTCGAACAGTCCCGGCTGGTGGGGCGAAGGCGAAATCAAGTTCTACATGGACGGCGATCGGGAGTTCCCCACGATCTGCGGGACGGGAACGGAGGACTACTTCTGCGGCTCGTACGGTTTCATGGCACCGGGGACTCGCGACTATCAGGAATTCAGCACGCCGTATGCGGGCATGCCCCAGGTGATCCTGTCCGAGAAGCAGCCGCGATTCAGTCTCTATCGCTGGCACATCATGGACCCGGTCCGTTTCGAGCGGGACCTGAAAGTGACCATGCAGGCCCTGGGCTGGCAAAGCGAGGGACGTTACCTGCCGTTGCAGGATGACATCTCGTCGGTGGTCTACTGGTACCAGACCGAGCCGCATGCCCCGTTCCCCGAGCTGCCCGCGAAGAAGGAACTGATCATCGTCAAGCCATAGCGGGGGACCTGCATCTTTTGACCGAAGAGGACAATCATGAGCGATTTGAAGAAGGTCGAACCGGCCTACCAACTGGCACGTGAACGGTACGCTGAGATCGGCGTAGACACCGACAAAGCGATGGACCGGCTGGGCAAGATCCCGATCTCGCTCCACTGCTGGCAAGGCGACGACGTGGGCGGATTCGAGAATCCCGAGACCGGCCTCGACGGCGGTCTGGCGGTGACCGGCAACTATCCGGGCAAGGCCCGCACGCCGGACCAGTTGCGCACCGACCTGGAAAAAGCCCTGAGCATGATCCCGGGCAAACACCGCCTGAACCTCCACGCGATCTATCTCGACGCGAAACGCAAGGTGGAACGCAACGAGCTGGAACCCGAGCACTTCGCCACGTGGGTCCAGTGGGCCAAGGCCAACGGTCTGGGCATGGACTTCAACGGGACCTACTTCTCGCACCCCAAGGCCAACAGTGGGTTTACGCTCTCCAGCGCCGACGACGGCATCCGCCGGTTCTGGATCGAACACGGAATCTGCTGCCGCAAGGTAGGCGCCTACATCGGCAAGGAGCTGGGCACACCCAGCGTGACCAACGTCTGGATTCCCGACGGCTACAAGGACATCCCGGTGGACCGTCTGGCCCCCCGGCAGAGGCTGGCCGACTCGCTCGACAGAATCTTCGCCGAGAAGATCGACAAGGCGGTCCACCTCGACGCGGTCGAATCAAAGCTGTTCGGCATCGGCGCCGAGAGCTACACGGTCGGCTCGCACGAGTTCTACATGGGCTATGCGACGTCGCGACAGATCCTGCTGTGCCTGGACGCGGGACACTATCACCCCACCGAGGTCATCTCGGACAAGGTTTCGTCCGTGCTAATGTTCGTGCCGGAGCTGCTGCTGCACGTCAGCCGTCCGGTGCGATGGGACAGCGACCACGTGGTCATCCTCGACGACGAGCTACGAGCCATCGCGCAGGAACTGGTCCGCAGCGGCAAGCTCGACAAGGTCCACCTCGGGTTGGACTTTTTCGACGCCAGCATCAATCGCATCGCCGCCTGGGTCATCGGCACGCGCTGCATGATCAAGGCGCTGCTGATCGCCCTGCTGGAGCCAACCGACGTGCTGCGCAAGGCCGAAAAGAGCGGGGACTATACGCTGCGGCTGGCGATGCTCGAAGAGCTCAAGACCTTGCCCTACGGCGCGGTATGGGACTACTATTGTGCCCGGTCCGATGTGCCGGTCGGCTCCGCCTGGCTGGCGGAGGTCAAGGCCTACGAGAAGAACGTGCTCGCCAAACGAGCGTAGCAGACACGCAAACTGCGGGAAGGGACAGACGCATGAGCGAAGAACGGCAGTCACAGCAGACGCAGGCGGGAGATGAATTCGAGCGCGAGCCGGTGCCGAAGAGTGCCCTGCTCGGTTTCAAGAGCTTCGTGGGCATGTACGCGGGCGAGCACTGTGCGGGCACGGAGTTGATGATCGGGCCGCTGTTCGTCGCCGCCGGCGTCAGCGCGTTCGATCTCGTCGTCGGACTGATTGCGGGCAATGTGTTGGCGGTATTGAGCTGGATGTTCCTGTGCGCTCCGATCGCCACGCGGGCCCGGCTGACGCTCTACTACCAACTGGAGAAGATCTGCGGGCGGCAGCTCGTAACGCTGTACAACCTGGCGAACGGCGTGATGTTCTGCTTCCTGGCCGGGGCCATGGTGACGGTGTCGGCCACGGCGCTAGGCGTCTGGTTCAAGTTCCCCATGCCGGAGTTGAGCGACAAGTATCCCAACAGCATCGGATGGATCATCGCCGTGCTGGCGTGCGGCGCGATGATCTCCATCGTAGCCGCTTACGGCTACCAGATCGTATCCAAGGTCGCCAACATCGCGGCCCCCTGGATGGTGCTCGTGTTCATCGCCTTCGGGCTGGTCGGCTTGAAACAATTCATCGACGCGACCGGCACCCAGGTTACGAGTCTCGGGGACGTCTGGACGCTCGCCCAGACGAGCATCTGGAAAGGAGGCGACCCCCTGCCTGGACAGGTGAAGTTCACCTTCTGGCACGTGATGTTCTTCGCGTGGTTCTGCAACATGGCGATGCACATCGGGATGAGCGACCTGTCGGTGCTGCGTTTCGCGAAGAAGTCGTGGTACGCCGTGGCCAGCGGAACCGGCATGTTCCTCGGGCACTTCCTGGCCTGGCTGGCGGCGGCCATCCTTTATGCGTTCCAGATGCACGCCGAGCCGGGCAACACCAAGGTGCTGCCGGGTCCGCTCGCCTATCAGGCCGCCGGCCTGACCGGTCTGATCTGCGTGATCATCGCCGGCTGGACGACGGCCAATCCGACGATCTACCGCGCCGGCCTGGCGTTTCAGGCGATCGTTCCCAGGTCCTCGCGTTTCCGCGTGACGTTGATCACGGGCGCCATTGCGACCGTCGCGGCCATGTTCCCGGCGCTGGCGATGCGGCTGCTGGACTTCGTGGCTCTGTATGGCCTGGTCCTGATGCCAATGGGTGCGGTGGTCTTCGTGGACTACTGGTTGATCCGTAAGTTTGGCCTGAAGAGTTCGTATGCCGAGGTGAGCGGAAGGGCCTTCAATTGGGCGGCCGGTCTGGCGTGGGGAGTGACACTGGTGACGGCGTTCCTGCTTGTCAAATATGCCGGCGTGCAGATCTTCTTTGTTTCCTTACCCGGCTGGTTCGTGGCCGCCGTTTTGTACATCATCCTGAGCAAGTTCTATCAGAAGAATATCCGCCCCGCCGCGGCACTATAGACAGATGGAGAAATCCCCATGCGTTCGATCCTGATAATCGTCTCCCTTGCATCGTTAGTCGCTCTGATTCTGCCCTCGATCCTGTTTCTGGCCGGCCGGATGGACCTGGACAAAGCGAAGTGGATCATGATCCTGGCGACCATCATCTGGTTCGTCACCGCCACCGGCTGGATGTGGAAAGAGCCGGGCAAGACGCAGAAGGACGAGGTCGTCGTTCCGTAACACGCAGAGGTGGTCTGCGGAAAGGGGGCGTGTGGTATGGAGTCGAGAAGGGAGTTCTTGCGCCGTCTGGGCCTGGGCGTTGTCGGTGTCGCCTTGGGCGGCTGTGCGACGAACCGATCCTTCGCAAAGAGGCGTGAGCCCAATATCGTCTTCATTCTGCTGGACGACATGGGCTGGTCGGACCTGCCCTGCTACGGCAATCCATTTCACGAGACGCCGCACATCGACCGTCTGGCGAAACAGGGCATGCGCTTTACCGATGCCTATGCCGCCTGTCCGGTGTGCTCGCCGACAAGGGCCAGCATCATGGCCGGCCAGTATCCTGCCCGCGTCGGGGTCACGGATTTCATCCCAGGCCATTGGCGGCCCAGCGAGAAGCTGCGCGTGCCGACAAACCGGACGCAGTATCTACCGCTCGAAATCGTCACCATCGCCGAGGCGCTTCAGGGGGCCGGATACGTCACGGGCCACGTCGGCAAATGGCATCTGGGTGGGGCTGACCACGAGCCCCAGATGCAGGGCTTCGATTTCGTCCGCCTGAGCGGACTGAATCGCACCGATAAGCAGGTCACCGCGTTCACCGACAGCGCCATCGAGTTCATCGAGACCCACAGCGACAGGCCGTTCTTCCTGTACCTCGCCCATAATACCGTGCACATCCCGCTCGAAGCGCCGGCCGATCTGGTGGAGAAGTACGAGAACAAACCCAAACCGGCCGCAGGCGTCAACAACCCCATCTACGCCGCGATGATCGAGCACGTGGACGCCAACGTCGGGCGCATCCTGACGAGGCTCGACGAACTGGACTTGTCCGACAACACCATCGTGATCTTCTTCTCCGACAACGGCGGGTTGCGGCAGATGTACACCGGCGAAGGTCCGATCGTAACGACGAATGCCCCGCTGCGGGGCGAAAAAGGCACGTTGTACGAAGGGGGCATCCGCGTACCGCTGATCGTGCGCTGGCCGGGCGTCGTCGGGCCAAGGAGCCTGTGCAGCACCCCGGTGACGAGCGTGGACTTCTACCCGACCCTGCTGGAAATCGCCGGGGCCGCCGGTCCGGCCGGACAGGTGCTCGATGGCCAAAGCCTGATCCCCCTGCTACGACAGAAAGACCCGTTCGACGACCGCGCCCTCTGCTGGCACTATCCCCACTACCATCATTCGACACCCGCCGGCGCGATCCGCGAAGGCGACTGGAAGCTCATCGAGTTCTTCGAGAACGGTGCGTCGCAACTGTACAACCTGCGAGACGATCCCGGCGAGCAGACCGATCTGTCCGTCGTCTCTCCACGCAAAGCGTTGGAACTCCAGATCAAGCTGGCCCGGTGGCGACGATCCGTCGGCGCGGCGATGCCGGAGATCAACCCATACTTCGACCCCGCTCGACGCCACGAATGGGGCGCCCACCCCGATCGGCAGTAGCCTGCGACGCCGGCGTCTCAGTCAGAACACCGTAGACACGGGCGAAGCGATGTGCTAATAATGACCGCTTCGCAACGGTTCTTAACTCTCAGATTCAGGAAACCAACTCAGATGGACAAGGCATTAGCAGATCTGATCAAGATATCGACGACGACAGGCAAGGACCCCGAACTGGTGCTCGGCGGCGGCGGCAACACGTCGGTCAAGACCGCCGACGGCAGGTATATGTACATCAAGGCCAGCGGCACAGCGCTGAAGGACATGAGCGCCGAACGCGGCTGGCGGCGATTGCGCATCGAATCGGTGCTGTCGATTCTCACCGACAAGTCGCTCGGAAAGATGGACGCGATCCGACGAGAGACTGAAGTCGTCAACCGGCTGCTGCTCTCCTGTGACGACAACGTCACGGGCGGGGCGCGTCCTTCGGTCGAGGCACATCTGCACGCCCTGCTCGACACCCATGTGATCCATCTGCATCCGCTCGTGGTGGCGGCCTACGTCAGCGCAAGGAAAGGACGGGCGGCGCTCGAGAAGGTGTTTGCCGACGAACGAATCACTCCTCTGTGGGTGCCCTATACCGATCCGGGCTACATGCTGGCCGGGAAGATCGCCAGACTCGTAGCGGAGTACGAGCAGGAACACGGCCGCAAGCCCAGCGTCCTGTTCCTGGAGAAGCACGGCCTGTTCGTCACCGCCGGCAGCGCCGACGCCGCGATCCGGCTCGTCAGACAGGCCATCGCCCTCTGCACAAACGGATTGAAGCCTCTAAAGAGCGGCAAGCTTGCGCTCGTTTCGGCGGCCAGCATCGCCGGAGCGAAACTGGCGATCCGAAAGGCGGTCTTCGAAGCCACCGGCCAATACCTGCCGGTGAGCTACTATCCGACACATGAAGCCGTTGCCGCGTTCATGGCCCACCGCAAGGCGGCCAGACTGCTGGCGACACCCGCATTGAATCCGGACGAGCTGGTCTACGCCAACGGTTCGGCGATGTGGGTGGAAACGGTTCGCGCCGAGGCGATTGCCCGGCGGATTCGGTCGCTGACCCAGCGCGGGCAGAAGACCCCAGCGGCATTCGTCGTCAAGGGTCTGGGGTTGTTTGTCGCGGCGGAGAAGAACGTGGCCGGACTGATTGCGGATATCACGGACACCAGCCTGAAGGTGCGCATGCACGCGGCCCGGATGGGCGGCGTCCTCGCTCTGACGAAGCGAGAGCAGGACTTCATCAACAACTGGGAATCGGAAGCGTTCCGCAAGAAGCTTGTCAGCAGCGAGGGACCGGGCGAATTGCTCAATCGCATCGCCATCGTGACCGGGGCCGGCAGCGGACTGGGCCGGAGCATCGCCGTCGGCCTGGCGCGAGCGGGAGCCATGGTCGCGCTGGCGGACCTCGACGAAGAGGCCGCCCTGCAAACCGCCCAGAGGATCGCCGCCGAACGGCCGACGAGCCAGACGATGGTCGTCCCCTGCGATGTCACGAGCGAGGCCGGCGTGCAGAAGGCGTTCGAGGCGCTGCTGGCTCACTGGGGCGGCCTGGACATCGTGGTCAACGCCGCGGGACTGGCCCCGCCGTACGCGCTGGTGGACATGCCGGTGGACAAGTGGCGGATGGCCCTGGAAGTCAACCTGACCGGATATTTCCTCATGGCCCGTCAGGCGGCGCGCATCCTGATCGAGCAGGGGATTGGAGGCAGCATCATCAATCTCAGCTCCAAGTCAGGCCTCGATGCCAGCAAGAACAACTCCGCCTACAACGCGACGAAGGCCGGCGAATTGCATCTGGCCCGAGGCTGGGCCCTCGAACTGGGAGAGCACGGCATTCGCGTCAACTGCGTCGCGCCCGGGAACGTGTTCGAAGGATCCAAAATCTGGAACCCGGAGTACATCAAGGTCTGCGCGAGAAAATACGGGATCAAACCCGAGGAAGTCATCCCCTACTACGTCGGCAAGACGGCGCTGAAGCGGGAGATCAAGGGCCAGGACATCGCCGATGCGATCGTGTTCCTGTGTTCGGACAAAGCCCGCACGATCACGGGCCAGGTCCTCGTCGCCGACGCCGGTCAGGTCATGGTCAGGTAGAATCCCGGATCAGGAGTTCTGCACTTCGCGAACGGTGCGCGCCATCGGCGCTGCGCCGTGCCACGTCCGAAAAGAACTGCCCTTCCCGCCCATTTTGCCAAGTTTTCTCTTGACATTGTTGCCGCGAGCGTGTAAGAAGGTGGCGATAACTCACATGGTCCTCACGTATGGAGGAGGCCATTCCTGATCGCCTTGGCGGACTTGGCCGCAGGACCGTGTGTTCAAGGAGGAGAGCCTCTGGTTGGAGGCAGAGGCATGGTCGCACACGCGAAATGCTTATGGACAGCAGCACTGTCGGCGCTGGGGCCCGCACCGCTTGTGATGCGGACGGTAGCCCCAGGCTCCTTCGGTGCTCCGTGCAAGGACGATGAAAGGGCGAGGACGACCCCACAAGGCGGCCGTTTCACCTCGCGTCGGGATGCCGGCCAACTGTCGCCGGAACGCTACCAGACGCTTGCTTCCAACCCCAGTCCTTCGTCGCCCGGACTCTGCGCCGTCGCTCCCCTTGAGAATCGATCTCCCGCTGCGAGGGCAGACCGCCGATCCCTTGAAGCTACGCATTCGGAATCGGTCGCTCATCACACGCGTCGGACTCGTGGAAAACGACTACCTCGCTCTCTCTCTTACTTATCTCTCACTCTCTGTTGCGCAGCCCTTCGCACAGGGTGGCTGGAGGGCTGCGCGACACCTTCGTCGCCGTCCCGTGAGATGGACGCGCCGGCGATGGACAAATGGATTGATGGCGGCAGAGACAACAGGTGGCGGCCCGAAAAGGTGCAGACGCCCCACCGCCGGTCACTGTCGATGAAATGTACTGATTTCTTATTCCCATAGCCCCGCACCGTGGCAATCCAGGGGCCCACAGAGCGTGCTCCCACACGACGTGGGGGCGCCTTCTGAGGACTCGCCTCTTGTAGACGATGGCCTTCGTGGCCTCTGGGTTGCCCTTTTCTTTTTCTCCCGACGAACCGGATTCACGTCAAGAGAGCGGCTGCGCCGTCCGGCTCTCCACGACGGCATGGGAGGCCGTGCTCCGGCGCATCTTGCTTTCTGTCCCTCGCCATAGCGGTCACTTGCGGGTTCCCGGGGCAGGGTAGTTCCTGGCCGCATCGTCGAGGACGAGGACCCAGTCGAGCATCTCACCTTTGTCGGGCGGCGTGAACTGTCGCTGGCCCGTATTGGCAAACTCGCCAATGGCGGTCGCCTGGCCATTGCGCGGGTTGTACCACCAGGCCCTGATCTTGGCGCCCTTGATCACGTCCATGCGGACCGCGAATGTCCGACCGATGGGGACATAGACCATCGCATACGATCTCTCGGTGTCTCGGGTGCCGACGAATCGGTATCGGCCCGCCCCCGGCACGGAGGTCGGGACGCGGTCCGTGACAATGACCGAATCGTCGGGAACCCGCGTCAGGAACGGACGCGATTCGATGAGCCGGCGACCATACTGCATCTGGCCGGCGCCGGGCTGGTCGATGGCCTCGTACCAGGGCATCAGCGGGTTGTTGATCGGGCCGCGGCCGGGCTGCCACATCTGCCAGACGGAATGGTGGCCGTACGTGTGGCCGAAGGCCCCGGTGAACAGATCCCAGTAGAGGGGCCGGCGGACGTCGGACGAGATCGAGTGGCCCAGGTCCTTCGCCCGGAAGGAGACGGGGTGATCCTCATAAATCGGCTCGCCATCGATGACCGGCTTGGCCGGCGTGCGGTCGTAGTCGGCCCGCGTGTTCTGAAAACCCTCATTGAATTTGGCGTTGTGGCCGTTCTGACGCATGTTGAAATCGAGCCAGTCGTCGTGGTGGAAGTAGTCTGCCGAACCGGCCCCGCCGCGCGGATGGAACGTGATCAGATGCACGCCGCCGTCACCGGCGGCAAGCCCGCGCGCCATGGCGCGAATGACTTCCTTCTGTTCATCGTTTTCGATGGTACGGTCGCCGCCCAGGATCCAGATCAGGTGTTTGTCCCTGTATCGCTGCCCAAGCCACCGGCCGTACGTCTCGGCGTTCTGGACGGTGAACAGCGGCTTGCCGTCCTTGACGTTGTCGTGCCAGTAGCGGCCCCACGTCGGCAGGAAGCCGATGTACAGACCCAGCGAGTTGGCCTTGTCCACGATGTAGTCGGCGTGGTCCCAGTAGTCGTTGTTGGGACCGTCGCTGACGGCTGGCCGGGCGGGATCGAGGTCAACCAGCGGCAGGTGTCCGTAGGGATTGGGGTCGCGGTGTCCGTCCACTTCGGCCAGGGCGACCGCCTGGATGACCGTGAAGCCCTTCGCGGAGCGGTTCTCCAGGTACTTGTCCGCCTCCTCGCGATTGAGCCGATGGAACAGCTCCCAGGCGGTGTCGCCCAGATAGAAGAACGGCGTCCCGTCGGCATGGACGAGAAACCGCTTGTTCTCGGAGACCTTCAAAGGCCCGTGTCGGAAATCCGCAGAGGCCCTGGCAACAGGTGATGCACACAGGCCGCACACCATGCAGGCGGCAAGCCATAAGAACCTGCGAATACTCCGGTTCCCGCACGAATCAATGTTCGAATGGCTCATTTCCTACTCCTTTGCAGGGATGCAATTCCGGCCCGGGCTCTTCCAGACCATGGCCCCCGATTGTAACCGTCTTCAGAGAATGCGCCAAATGCGGGTCCCGCGGCGCGAATGGAGGCTCCTTGTGCAACAAAACAGCGTCCCGGACGCGGCAATCGGACGGTCGAAAAAAACCGCGAATCACACGTGTGATGTTGTCGCAAGCACTGAAACCTGCTATATTATGCGTCTTTTACGCAGCCAAGAGGAGGCCTCCGCCGCCTGCGGCGGGGCTACGGCCGCGAAACAGTCCAGTACAGGAGTCGTTGTATGGAATACGCTATCGAGGATACGCGCAAACAGCCCGTACCCAAGGTAAAGGACCTGATCGGCAAGGGCTTCATCACACTGGAAACGGCCAGGGACTGGCTCAGGACCATGTATGAGATCCGATTCTTCGAGGAGAAGGTCTTCGACCTGCTGGGCCAGAACATCATCAAAGGCGCATCCCACCTGTACGCGGGCGAAGAGGCGGTAGCCACCGGCGCCATCGCGGCCATCGAACGCGGCGACGTGATCGGCTCGACCCATCGGGGCCACGGCCATTGCGGGGCGATCGGCAACAAGTACGCCGACGGGGACGGCGCCCGCCAGAACCACTGGAACGCCATGATGGCCGAGCTGATGGGCAAGGAGACCGGCTACTGCAAAGGTCGTGGCGGCTCCATGCACATCGCCGAGGTCGAGCGTCAGAACAACCTCGGCTCGACCGGTATCGTCGGCGGCAACCAGCCCCCGGCCGTCGGCGCGGCCCTGGCGGAGAAGTGCAAGAAGTCCGGCCGCGTCGTCCTGTCCTTCTTCGGCGACGGATCGACCAACACCGGCTCTTTCCACGAGTCGATGAACATGGCCTCGACGCTCAAGGTCCCGCTGGTAGCGATCATCGAGAACAACCTTTACGGAATGAGCGTGCCGTTCTCCGGCAGCGAGGTCGAGGGGACGCTTTGCGCCAGCAATATTGAAGATATCGCCGTCCGTGCGAAGGCATACAACGTGCCGGGAATGATCGTCGACGGCCAGGACGCGGCGGCGGTGTTCTTGGCGGTGCGAAAGGCCGCCGAGCGGGCCCGCAAAGAGAACCTGATGACAATGATCGAGGCCAAGACCTACCGCTGGTATGGCCACAGCCGAAGCGATCCGAGAGCATATCGAACCAAGGCCGAGGAAAAGGCCTGGCACGAACGCGACCCGATTACCGTCTGGCGAAACAAGCTCGTCACCGAGGGCCTGTGCACCGAGGCGGAACTGGATGCCATCAAAGACACCGCCTTCCACACGATCGAAACCGCCACGCAGTTTGGAATTGACAGCCCCTGGCCGAACCCGGCCGACGTTGCCAAGGACGTGTACGTCGAGGAGACGTATCCGGCCGATCTGATCGAAAAGGAGAAGGCGACCAGCGACAGAGTCACGGAGGCCTCGCAGGTCTTCGAAGCAGCGCTGGCATCGTCCACTGCCAAGACCAAGAAGGAGCGCACCGAAGAGGCCAGCGGCGCGGTCAAGTCGCAGTTTGGCATGGACGTGATGACGATCGGGCAGGCCGTTGCGGCCGCCCAGGCGGAGGAGATGAGGCGCGACCAGCGCGTGTTCCTTTTCGGCGAAGACGTCGGTCTCTATGGCGGCGCCTATCAGGCGACGCGCGGCCTTCTGGCGGAGTTCGGAACGGACCGTGTGATCGACACGGCGATCTCCGAGGCGGCGATCGCCGGTGCGGCGGTCGGAGCGGCCCTGCGCGGGATGCGCCCCATCGCCGAGATCATGTACGTCGATTTCGTCACCATCGCGATGGACCAGTTGGTCCACGTCGGCGCCTACAACCGCTATATGTTCGGCGGCAAGGCCAAGGTTCCGATGGTCCTGCGAACCGAGGGGGGCGTCGGGCGATGCATCGCCGCCCACCATTCCGAGTCGCTGGAGGCCTGGCTGATGCACACGCCGGGCCTCTACGTCGTAATGCCCTCGACGCCGTACGACGCCAAGGGGCTGCTCAAGGCCGCCATTCGCAGCGAGAACCCCGTGGTCTTCATCGAACACAAGGCCACGTACGGTCAGGTCGGCCCGGTGCCGACGGACGATTACATCATTCCGCTGGGCGTCGCGGACATCAAGCGGCCGGGCAACGACGCGACGATCGTCAGCTACAGCCGCATGGCGATGCTCTCCCTCGAAGCCGCCAAGGTCCTGGCCGACCAGCATGGAATCGATGCAGAGGTGATTGACGTTCGCACGCTCAAACCGCTCGACATGAAGACCATCGCCGATTCCGTGAAGAAGACCGGACGACTGATCACGGTCAGTGAAGGCTTCGGCTGGTGCGGCGCTGGAAGAGAGATCGCCGGGCAGTTCATGGAATACGACTTCGGCGACGGCTCTCGCGGCTTCGACTACCTCGACTGCCGGCCGATCAACATGGCGGCGCTGGACGTGCCGCCGCCGATGAGCGAGCCGCTGGAGAACGCGAGCATTCCCAGCGTCGAGCGGATCGTTGCCGCCGTCAGGCAATCCGTCGGCCAGTGACGACGCGGGCGCAGGGACAGGACGTTATCAAGCACAGGAACGGGGACGATTCGATGGCGAAAGAAATCAAGCTGCCGCAGCTCGGCCAGACAATGGAGGAAGGCACCGTTGTCAACTGCCTGGTCAAAGTCGGTGATGAGATCAAGAAAGGCGACGTGATCTTCGAAATCGAGACGGACAAGGCCACGCTGGAGATGGAGTCGCCGTTCGGCGGCTTCGTCAAGCACATCCTGGCGAAGGTCGATCAGACGCTGCTGGTCGGCGCGCCGATGATGATCCTGGGTGAGAAGGACGAGAACGTGCCGCAAAGCTACGTGGATTCTCTGCTGGGCGTCAAGTCCGCTCCCGGTAGTCCCGCGGTCCCAGCGGCCCCGACCGCCGAGCCGGCCAAAGCCGCACCTGAACCGGCCAAGCCGGCGGGCAAGATCATGGCATCGCCCCGCGCCAAGAAGCTTGCGGACGAACTGGGCGTGGACCTGGCCACCCTGAAAGGGACAGGTCCGGCCGGCAAGATCACCGAGGTGGACATCCAGAAGGCCGCCGAAGCCAAGTCCGCCAAGCCGGCCCCGGCCGCCAAGGCCGCACCGGCGCCGACTGCTACGGCCGGCGAAGCCAGACTTGGCGCGACCATAGCCCTCAACCGGCTCCAGCGGATCACCGCCGAACGCATGCTCAAATCCAAGCAGGAGATCCCCTGCTTCTATCTGACCGTCAAGGCCGATGTCACGAACCTCGTCGCGCGGCGTGCCGAGATCAATGCAACCGGCGACGTGAAAGTCTCATTCAATGATTTTATCATAAAGGCGGTTGCGACCGCCCTGGAGAAGTATCCCATCATGACGGGCCAGCTCGCCGGCAACGCCATCAAGCTGGCCGATGCGATCCACGTCGGGTTGGCCATCTCCGTCCCCGACGGTCTGGTCGCCCCGCTGGTCAAGGACGTGAACAAGAAGAGCCTCAAGCAGATCGCCCGCGACAGCCAGGCGCTCGTCGAACGGGCCCGCAACGATAAGCTGGACCTGTCGGACCTTGAAGGCGGCTGCACCACCGTGAGCAATCTCGGCGCCTTCGGGATCGAGTCGTTTATCCCGATCGTCGTGCCCGGCCAGTGCACCATTCTCGGCGTCGGCAAGATCACGGACATGTGCGTTCCCGACAACGGCAACATTCTCGTGCGAAAGCTGATGAACATGACGCTGTCGGTGGACCACAAGGTGGCCAACGGCGCCTACGCCGCCCAGTTCCTCGATTTCGTACGGACTCTGCTGGAGGACCCCAAGGGATTTGCCGTCTGATACCGACGATCTGACACGTGGACCCTCGCTGGTCCCAGGTCCTCGATCGCAGACAGCCATCATACATTGAAAGGAGCGCCCCCATGGCGAAGAAGACGGAAGCCAGTCAACTGCCCACGATGAAGAAGGCCACGCCGAAGGCACCGGTGATCGGCGTGTTCGCCACCAGCGATCCGCGCATCGACCAAGACAGCCGGACGCGCGGTCAGAATATCGTGAAGATGGCCGCCGAGGCCATCAGCGGCAACGTCCTGCTGCCGGACAAGACCCCGGTGCCGGTGGTGTACTCGACGGTCCTGGTCGACGGCGAGGCGCAAGCAGATATCGTGGCCGAGCAGTTCCGCCGGGCCGGTGTCGACGTCATCGTCTGCGTGCCGGACACGTGGGCCTTCCCCCAGTTGACGACGATCTCGCTGCTCCGGCAGTTTCCTGCGAATACCCCGTTCAACATCACCTGTGGCAACAGTGGTCCCCGGCCGGGCGTCGTCTACGCCCACGCCGCCAACGGCGCCTTCGCCCAGTGCGGCCGAATGACCACGCTGAACGTCGGCACCTGGCCTGACACGGGGCCCAATCCACAGATGACCGAGCAGACCGCGAGGAATCTCATCGACTGGTGCTATGGGGCGGTAGCCGCGGTGGCGCTGCGCGGTCGGCGCGTTCTCGTCTTCGGGCACGACTCGATGGGCATGGAAACGGCACTGGCCCACGTGCTGCCCACGCGGAACACCTTCGGCATCGAGATCACCCGGCTGGATATGAAGCTCCTGGCCGACATGCTCAACAAGAAGGCCTACAAGGAGAAAGAACTGAAGGACCTGCGGGGCTGGATTGACCGCTATGTCGGAAAGCGACTGGAGTTGTCCGGCGACGAGACCAGTGAGCGATTCAACCAGTCTCTGGCCATGTACCTGATCGTCCGGGACCTGCTGAACGACCTCAACGCCGTCGGCGGCGGCTTCATGAATCAGCTCGAATGGGGCAGCGATCGACGAGGCATCCCGCTGCCGGTGGCCGACGTGATGGAGTCATTCTTCAACAGCACGTTCGATTACACCGGCAGCAAGGCTCCGGTGCCCTTCGCGACAGAGGCCGACATGCAGGGCCTGCTGACCATGCTCTTCATGACCTATCTGAGCGGCGGCAATCCCCCGCTGTTCATGGACTTCCGCAAGGTCTGGGAAGCGTGGGAGATCCAGGAACTGGCGGCCAGGCTGGGCCTCAAGAAGCTCGACAAGACTGCCGACTGGTACACCAAGGGTCTGGTGGACGGCGACAACTCCGGCAGCGCCGCCTTCGACTGGGCGGCGACGCCTGGGGCCACGGTCAAGCAGATCATGGAACGCGTGACGATGCCGCTGGCCGATCCCGACTACTTCCCCGGCGGCGGCAACTCGGTGACATTCCTGACGCCGGCGGGCATCGACGGCATCGCCGCCCGTATGGCGTACAGCAGCGTCACGGGGCTGTTCAGCCTGATCTGGGACGAGGCGCACACGACCGAAGTGCCGGAAGAGTTGGGCAAGGCCATGTGCGACCTGACGAATCCGACCTGGCCGCATACCTTCGTCGTACCGAAGTACGCCAGCATGGTCGAGTACAAGCAGTACCCGCCGGCCAATCACTTCCACATGACGTGGAACCTGCCCGTAGCCCGACTGCAGCACTGGATGGACCTGACGGGCGTGCTGAGCGTCACCCCGTGGGCGGCCCGGCCCTCGTTCATCGAGGGCTTCGATCGCCCCAGCCCGTTGATCCACCTGATCAACGGGGGCGAGAGCGTCTACAAGACCCTCACCGCCAAACGCTGAACTTATCGTATCGCACAAACAGGAACTGAGGGGAGTCCGAACGCCGGGCTCCCTTCTTTCACGCGCGGTGAAGACATCCCGCCAGCCTCTGACTTCGTCTCGGCGCATCCTCGGTCAGAATCGGAGGTTTGGCGTTCGCGGAACGAGGGAAACCCGCTATAATACGAGCAGATTCGGGCATCATGACAGACCAACGGGAGTCAAGAACCAGTGGCAAAGTCCGCTCGAAACCTCTGGTGGATCGCTGGCGCTGTCGCCGCCAGCATTGTGGTCTACGTGGCTTTTCGTCTGGCTTTCCGGGCAGCGCTGGAGCCGCAGGCCATATTGAAGTCGCTTGCCCAAACGACCTCGAACCACAAGCTGGTCATCGAATACCCGCTCGACGAAACCCTGTTCCCGCCCGAGATTTGCGCCCCGTTGTTTCGCTGGAAGGACGAAGATGCTCGCTCCAACATATGGCTGGTCTCGATCGAGTTTCGCGACGGCGCAGACCGCATCGACGAGATCGCGCAGCAACCTGAATGGCGACCGACAACCGCAATTTGGGACCAGATCAAGCGCCGGTCCCTCGATGCGCCGGCGGTCGTGACGGTCGCCGGACTCCATCGCCGCAGTCCGTCGGAGGTCCTGTCCGCAGGACGCGTGACAATCTGCACCTCATCGGACCCCGTCGGGGCGCCGCTGTTCTACCGCGAGGTGAATCTTCCCTTTGTCGAGGCCGTCAAGGACCCGTCCAACATTCGCTGGCGCTTCGGTGCGATCTCGTCGAGCGAGCCTCCGCCGATCATCCTGGAGAATCTGCCCGTGTGCGGCAACTGCCACTCGTTCTCCGCCGACGCGACCGTGCTGGGAATGGACGTCGACTATGCCAACAACAAAGGCTCGTATGCCATCGCGGCCGTCGGCGAGTCCATGCTCCTCGACGCCGGCACGATCATCACCTGGAGCGACTACAAACGAGACGAGGGGGATCCGACCTTTGGCCTGCTCTCGCAGGTGTCGCCCGACGGGCGGTACGTGGTCAGCACGGTCAAGGACGAATCCGTCTTCGTGCCCAAGCCGGGACTGGAGTTCTCCCAGTTGTTCTTCCCGGTCAAAGGGATCTTGTGCATCTACGACCGCCAGACCGGCGAGTTTCGCGCGCTGCCGGGAGCCGACGATCCGAACCTGGTCCAAAGCAACCCGACCTGGAGCCCGGATGGAAAGGAGATCGTCTTTGCGGCCACTGAGGCGTACAAACTGCGACGGGCCGGCAGCGAACGCAAGGTGCTGCTGGGTCCTGAGGATTGTCGCGAGTTCCTGGTAGAGGGCAAGCCGTTCAAGTTTGACCTCTATCGGCTGCCCTTCAATGAAGGCCGAGGCGGCAAGGCACAGCCCGTGGTCGGAGCCTCCTTCAACGGCAGGAGCAACTTCTTCCCGCGGTTTTCCCCGGACGGCAAATGGATCGTCTTCTGCCAGGCGGAAAACTACATGCTTCTCCAGCCGGACAGCGAAATGTACATCATTCCCTCGCAGGGTGGCCAGCCCAGGAGGCTGCGCGCCAACACCAAACGCATGAACTCCTGGCACAGCTTCTCGCCCAACGGCAACTGGCTCGTCTTCTCAGGCAAGCCTGATTCGGCGTACACCCGGCTGTACCTGACCCACATCGACGAGAACGGCCAAAGCACGCCGCCGGTCGTTCTGGATCGTCTGACGGCCCCGGACCGCGCCGCCAACATACCGGAGTTCGTCAACGCCAGCCCAACCGCGATCCGGCGCATACGCGAACAGTTCGTGGATGATCTTTCCTATGCCCGAGCCGCGTGGGAGTTCCTGAAATCGAACGATTACCAGGGCGCCGAACGACAGGCCCGCAAGGCCCTGGAGCTGAATCCGAAGAGCGCCGACGGCCACCATTTTCTTGGATTGGCTTTGTTTGGAGCCAGGCAACACGACGAGGCCATCCGGCATCTGTCGGAAGCAGCGAAGCTACAGCCCGACGTCGCTGACATACAGACCGAGTTGGGAGTTGTCCTGGTCGCCAGACGGATGCTGGACGAGGGCGTTCGTCATCTGCGCAGGGCGCTGGAACTCGACCCGAACAACGCCGAGGCGTACTTCAATCTCGGCGCTGTGTCGCTCAGCCAAGGCCAGACGCAGGAGGCTCTCAGGTGCTGGTTGCGTGCGGCTGAACTCAAGCCCAAGGATCATGAGGTCCACTACAATCTGGCCACAACGTTGGAGGAACAAGGCGACGCCGACCGGGCCATCGAATACTATCGCAAGGCCGTGGAACTCAAACCCGATCATTTCGAGACGCAAGCCCGTCTGGGCACCGCCCTTTGCGTCAAAGGGGCCGTCGGGGAGGGCCTGGCGCATCTGTCCCAAGCAGTCGCCCTCGAGCCCAACGACGTCGCCGTCCGCTACAATCTCGCCATCACCCTGGTCCGAGTCAGGCAATACGGCCAGGCCATCGCGCACTTGCGTCAGATCCTGCAATCCGACCCTCGCAACCTCGACGCGATCCTGTGCCTGGCCGACAGTTGCGTCGAAACCGGCCGGCTCGACGAGGCCCTGCTTCACCTGGACGAAGCGTTCCAGATCGCCAGCTCCGCAGGCAACCAAGCCCTGGCCGGCCGGATCGCCAAACGGATCGAAATCCTCAAGGAACGTCGACGCATCTCGAACAGCGGCCAGTAGCAGTCACACGCAGGGCGCAGCGCAAAAGACAGTACTCCACCAAACACTGAGGGGGGCGCCAGCAAAACTCTCCTTCTTCTTGCGCGCGTACAAGGCCGTATTTGCCCCCGGACCCAGCCCTCTTTCCAGGCGAGAGGAGGCCCCTGCCCCTCTGCCTCAAGAACCAGAAATCGCGTTGCCCAAAAAGGTTGACATAGCGTGGCAGATGGGGGTATTATGGTTGGCAGCGACCGCGGAAACACAGCAGATGAGATTTTTGCAGATACCTCGACGCAGGTTCGTCTGTATACACAGGAGAACTGTGCTCTGGGAAGACTCAGGAGAGGAAACCCGATGAAGACGTACAAATGTGTAACTGCCAGGCTGTTCCATCTGCTGCTCGCCCTGACCCTCGCTCCGATCCACCATTCGCCCGCCCGGGCCCAGGAGCCCGACCTGGTGCCCTCTCTCATCTGGAACGTCACCGCCACAAGCAACAGAACTCCGCCAGACGATGATCTCGGCCCCGAGAACATCGTCAATCGCTCCGGCCTGAACGGCAGCAACCAGCACTCCAACTCGCTCGGCGACATGTGGCTCGCCATGCAGAGCGACGAGCCCATCTATGTCCAGTTCGAGTTCGAAGACGTTTACCAACTCGAGGAAATGTGGGTGTGGAACTACAATGAGGGCTGGTTCCTTGAACGTGGCGTCAAGGATGCCACGATCGAGTACTCTCAGGACGGGATCGACTGGACGGTTTTCGGGAGTATCGAATGTGCCATGGCCACCGGCGACGACGATTACATCGCCAATACCATCGTTTCGCTGGAAGGCATCCCGGCCCGCTACGTCCGCCTTACCCTCCTGAGCTCCCACGGAATCTATGGAATCCATCCGATCATAGGGCTCAGCGAGGTTCAATTCTGGACGCTTGCAGAGCCCACCTATCAGATCTACAACATCACCGCCACGAGCAATCTGCCCTCGGAAGAGGGTCATGAACCCGAAAACACAGTCAACGACTCCGGCATGAACGCCACCGGCGAGCACTCGGCGTATTGGAGCGATATGTGGCTCGCCGACCCGAACGACGGCGTTGCGTACATCCAGTTCGAACTCGACGGTCTCTACGAGTTGGAGCAGATGTGGGTCTGGAACTGCGGCGCGTGGGGTTTCCAGGCCAAAGACGTCACGATTGACTACTCTGAGGATGGAATCGACTGGGTCATCTTTGGCGACGTCCAGATCGCCCAAGTCATAGACAGGCCCAGATTCCTTGTGAGTACGGTCGTCTCGCTGAACGGCATTGCCGCTCGGTACGTTCGACTCACCATACACAACGTGTGGGAAGACGAAGACTATGTCAGCATCATCATTGGCCCTGGGGGAGAACCCCTGGACATCGAGCTCGTCGGGCTCAGCGAGGTCCGCTTCTTCACCAAGCAACCCCTGGCGGGTACGCCTGCCTCCTACGTCCTTGTCCTGGACAGTTTCGAACAGTACACGGACGATGAAGATCTCGGTGAAGCAATCTTCCAGACGTGGACCGACGACGTTTGGTACGGCGGCAACGCCCGGGTCGGACACTGGTATACCCCGTTCGCCGAGACCGAAATCATCCACACCGGTTTGCAGGCAATGCCGTTCTTCTACGACAACACAAACTGGCCCTATAGCGCCCAGACGTACAGAGACCTCGAAGGGCCGCTGCAGAATTGGCGTGTCGAGGGCGCCGAGGCCTTGATGCTCTACTTCCACGGCAGCACGGATCAGGACCACGACGTCGAGACCGATTGGCTGTACGTGGTCGTCGAGGACGGCGCCGGCGGGGTTGCCATGGTATATCACCCCGATTCCCAGGCGCTGCGGAGCGGGGATTGGCAGCAGTGGTCGATCGACCTCGATGAATTCGCCGGCGTGGACCTGAGCCACGTCGTGCGTTTGACCCTGGGCGTCGGCAATCACAGCGACCTGCGCCCCGGCGGAAACAGCGTCATATATGTCGACGATATCGGCCTCGGCGCCGCGCCGCCCGAAGGCGTCGAGGATTGACCGCACCTGAGCAAACCGGGGTACCATGCCCCGCTTTTCCGTTCGGGATTCCTGCGGGGCTTCGGGGTCGGCTGCGAGAGGCTGGCGGTGGGAGTGCGGACGATGGCGATTGAACGCACGCAAGGCAACCGGAAGGATTCCGCCGGCAGCGCCTTCACCCTGATCGAGCTGCTGGTGGTGATTGCGGTGATCGCGCTGCTGATGGCGCTTCTGGTGCCGGCGCTGGGCAGGGCTCGGGAACAGGCCCGCCGCACCGTCTGTCTGGGCAATCTGCGACAACTGACCGCCGCCTGGATCGCCTATGCCGATCAGAACGACGGAAAACTCGTCAACGGCCACGCCCTTGGCGGCGGTCAAAAGGGCAACTACGTCTATAGGGAGAGTTGGATGGGTCGAGCCTTCCACTGGCCGCCCGACCGCGCGACCCTCATCGCCGACCCTTATAAGGGCGCGCTCTGGCCCTATATCAGGGACATCGATGTCTATCGCTGCGCCAGCGGCCGGAAGGGACATCTGGCTACCTACCAGGTGGTCACCAGCGCCAATGCGGCGAACGTAGGGAATGCAGAAGAGGGGACCATATTGCGCAAGACTCTTGTAGACCTCGAAGGCATCGGCATACGCATCGGGCGGACCGTCCTGCACCTGACGCGGATCACGGATATCGTCAATCCCGGCAGGCGCGCGGTCTTCATCGACGCAGGCCAGATCGACCCCTGCTTCAGGGTCCCTTATCTCTACCCCAAATGGGACTGCGCCAGTCCTCCGCCCATCCATCACCAAGGTGGTGCCACGTTGTCCATGGCCGACGGCCACGGCGAATACTGGCGTTGGAAAGGCGCTGAAACCCTGGCCGTACCGCGCAAAGAAATCGAAGCGTACAACGGCCTCAGCAACGAGTGGCTGACCAACGCGTCCGGCCTGTACGGGGCCTATGAGCCCCAGACCGAGGACGGCCGCTACGACCTGCAGAAAGTGCAAAGAGCCGTCTGGGGCCGCCTTGGGTATGCGCCCCCGCGGAAGCGGAGGGCTCCCTGACGCAGTGGGAGTGCGGATTATGGCAACTGGACGCACGGAAGACAACCGGAAGGATTCCGCCGGCAGCGCCTTCACGCTGATCGAGCTGCTCGTGGTGATCGCGGTGATCGCGCTGCTGATGGCGCTTCTGGTTCCGGTGCTGGGCAGGGCTCGAGAGCACGCCCGCCGCGCCGTCTGCCTGAGCAACCTGCGCCAGCTGACCGCCGCCTGGATCGCCTATGCCGATCAGAACGGCGGCAAACTCGTCAACGGTTCCCCCTTCAGTGAGCAATTGCATTATAAGTGGAACCCATGGACACACCGGCGCACAGCACAAGGCTGGTTGGGGCGGGCTTTCGAGGCGGCGAATCGTGAGGCCCTGATAGCAGACCCCAACAAGGGCTCGCTCTGGCCCTACCTTCAGGACGTCGACGTCTATCGCTGTGCGAGCGGCCTGCCCGGACACCTGGCCACCTACGGAGTGGTCGCCAGCGCCAATTGCGCTGCTATCGAGGGAACTGCAGCCGAGTACTCGCCGCAAGAACTCACACAGATCGGCACACGCGTCGGCCGGACCGTGCTGTACCTGACGCGGATAACGGATATCGTCAGTCCCGGCCCAGCCGAACGCGCCGTCTTCATCGATGCAGGCCAGATCGGCGACTGCACCGGCTTCGCAGTCCATTACCTCTACCCCAAGTGGCACTATGCCAGTCCTCCCCCGATCCAGCACAGTGGCGGCGCGACCCTCTCGATGGCAGACGGTCACGCCGAATACTGGAAATGGCAAGGCGACGAGACTCTGACCTTCCCGCGTATGCAGATCCCCCTTAAGAACGGTAGCTTCGCGGAACTGCTTGCCGATTCCAAAAATGACGGCCGCATGCCCCAGACCGAGAACGGTCGCTACGATCTGCAGAGGGCCCAAAGAACCATCTGGGGCCGCCTCGGGTACACGCCCCCGAGGAAGCGGAGGGCTCCCTGACGCAGTGGGAGTGCGGACGATGGCAATTGAACGCACGGAAGATGATCGGAAGGCTTGCCGTAGGAGCGCCTTCACGCTGATCGAGTTGCTGGTGGTGATCGCGGTGATCGCCTTGCTGATGGCACTTCTGGTGCCGGCGCTCGGCAGGGCTCGGGAGCACGCCCGCCGCGCCGTCTGCCTGAGCAACCTGCGACAACTGACCGCCGCCTGGATCGCCTATGCCGATCAGAACGACGGAAAACTCGTCAACGGGTGCGCGTTCAGTCACCGATTGCGGCACAAGGAAACCCCCTGGTCGAACCGCCGCGAAGCGGAAGGATGGTTGGGGCGAGCCTTCTGGTGGCCGGCGGACCGTGAGAGCCTGATGGCGGACCCCAACAAGGGCGCGCTCTGGCCCTACCTTCAGGACGTCGACGTCTATCGCTGTGCGAGCGGCCTGCCCGGACACCTGGCCACCTATGAAGTGGTCGCCGGCGCCAACGGCGCCAATCTGGAAGGGACCGCAACCGACCACTCCCCGGAGGCAACAGCCATCGGCGTACGCATCGGCCGGACGGTCGTGCACCTTACGCGGATCACGGATATCGTCAGTCCCGGCCCAGCCGAACGCACCGTCTTCATCGACGCCGGCCAGATGGGCGACTCCACCGGCTTTGCAGTCCACTACCTCTACCCGAAGTGGTGGGTGAACAGTCCTCCCCCAATCCACCACAGTGGCGGCGCTACCCTCTCGATGGCGGACGGTCACGCCGAATACTGGAAATGGAAAGGCGATGAGACTCTGGCCCTACCCCGTACGCAACTCCTCCTTGAGAAGGGGTTCTTCGTGGAACTGCTCGTCGACTCGGATGGTTATGGCCGTATGCCACGGACGGAAGACGGCCGCTACGACTTGCAGAGAGCCCAAAGAGCCATCTGGGGCCGCCTCGGGTACACGCCCCCGAGGAAGCGGCGCGCTCCGTAGCGCAGAGCCCTCCCAACGGCAGTCTCGAACGAAGTGACGACGCCCTTCGACACCGGCCGGGACACCCGCAGGGTCCCCGCCGCTTCGATCGCTACCGCTTCATCACCAGGTCGCCGAAAGGGGCGAGCAGGTCGTACTTGTCTTGCCAGGTGGTGTACATGACGCCGATCGCGCCGGGCGTTTGGTCCAGCGCGTCGAGCCAGCCTTTGGGGTTCTCCAGCGTGTCCCCGTCGTAGTAGGCGCCCGCCAGCGTGCGAAAGCCCAGCGACGAGAAGAACGGCAGGCTTTCGCTTCGCCTGTCGTAATACCAGCAGACGATGATCAGGTCCTTGGGGACAAGCTTCCACGAGCCGGAGAAATCGCCTTCGACGAGATAGTAGTCGCCGTGCGCGTTGTGATGCGGATCGAGCATGTCCGACCAGATGAGCACCTCGGCCTTCGGATTGACGCTCCTGATAATGGCGACCTGTCTGGTGATGCAATCGCCCAGGATCTGGGCCATGCTCAGACCTCGATCCTTGCACGCCCGGCAGCTTCCTCCAGCTCGAATCTCGTCCATGCTGAGCAGGTACTTGGAAGGCCCCAGGTGCCGATGGATCAGCTCGGCCTGCCTGCCCCAGATTTCGTACGGCTTCGGCTCCGACATGCAGATCGTGACCTGGCCGTCGTAGATCGCGATCCCGTGGTAGTAGCTGACGCTCAGTCGTTGCCCACCCCGGATCCGGCCGCCGGGGAGAATCTCGATACTCGGCGACTCATGATCGAACTGGAAGTTCAGTCGGTCGTCCTTGATCGGCGCGAAGTCTTTGCCTTCTTCGTAGATCTGGCCGCTCTTCGCATCGCGGACGGTGACCGGCGTGCCGGGCCGCCTCAGGACGTTGAGAAGTCCGACCTCCTCCAGCTCCAAATCGTCGATCCAGAACCGCCCGGCCTTGCCGCCCCAGGCGCCGGCATAGATCCTGACGATCTCATAGTCGAGACTGTTGAAACCCATCACAACGTGACGCCAATCGGTCGTGGATGGGATACGCGGATCGAACGGCGCCAGTTCTCGACCGTCCGCCGTCAACACCTGTATGCGAAACCCACCGGCCGAATCGAGGCCTTCGGTTTTGACATGGCAACTGAGTCGGTAGCATCGGTGCGGCCGAACCGCCACCTCCTGCATCACACGGGCATGACCGTGTTCGTATCGGCCGAAGTCCTGAAAACGAAGCGACGCTTTGCCCTCCTTGAAGACCTCCCGATCCACGAACGAAACGTCTCCCGGCCGGTCGTGAAACCCATAGCCAGCCAACTGATGGCCATCATATTGTTCGAATCCGGCATTGGCGATCTGGGCTCGCGCATCCGGATCCAGCCGCGCCCGGTTGCCTTCCACCAGGAACGGAACATCGCGAGCAGGAATCCCCGCCGCGAGATTGCGGTCGTACGCCAGGACGGAGCCACCATAGCCGACACTGAAGATGTTGGGGACGATTTCGACGCCATGTTGTCTGCAAATGTCTCTGACGCTCGCAAGTCGGTCGAGGTTTTCGGCAGGCTGCCTGTCGAGCCAATCCAGACCAGCGGACAAAACCATGCCGTTCAGACCATGGGCCGATGCCGTCTTCACGATCCGCTCGACATCGGCTACATCCTGATCCGTTCGCAGCAATCGTGACACGAAGACCCAGCGGTGCGGATACGTCTTCGCCAGGCACAGCGGACTGGACGCGCAGACCAGAAGGAGCAAGAGCAATCGTCGTTTCATCGCGATCATGGGCGGACTCCTTGGGACAGCGATCTCTTCAGAAACCATGATACCACAGGCGAGACGATACGCCAGCGCCTGTCCCCAAGGGACCGTCTGGGTTTCCGGCTTGACTGGGGACCGAGTATGTCGGACACTGAGGCCGTCAAAGGCGGCTCCGGCCGGCCGGATTCGCGAAGAAATCCAATTCTCAGATCGATGCAGCTACGAAGATGGAGGCCTCGCCATGTCCATGAATCGACGCACCTTCCTGAAGAGTTCACTGGCCACCGGGCTGGCTGTCAGCTTTCCCCACGTGGTGGCTGCTCAACAAGGCAGAACGTATCGCACGGCTTTGATCGGGTGCGGCTGGTGGGGCACCAACATTTTGCGTGAAGCGGCCGCTTCCGGACGCTGCAAGATCGCAGCGCTGGTGGACGTGGATCGCCGCCAGCTCGCCAAATGCACCGAAGAGGTCGCGAAATGGACCAGCGATACGCCGAAGCACTATGAGGACTATCGCGAGATGCTGGCTGCCGAGAAGCCCGACATCGCCATCGTCGCGACGCCGGACCATTGGCACGCCCTGCCGACCATCGCGGCGGTCCAGGCGGGCGCCCACGTCTACGTCGAAAAGCCCATCGGCCACACGGTCATGGAGGGCCGCGCAATGGTCAAGGCCGCCCGCGCCGCCGGCCGCGTCGTGCAGGTGGGCACGCACCGGCGCATCTCGCCACACAACGTCTCGGGCAGACAGTTCCTCCGCGAGGGCCGCGCCGGGAAGATCGGAATGGTCAAGTGCTTCGTGCTCTCCGGCGGGGGCGGGCCGGAGCAGCCCCGCAAGAACGTCGAGCCGCCGAAGGAGTTGAACTGGGACTTGTGGTGCGGCCCCGCCCCGCTGCGGCCGTTCAACGGCGGCGCACATCCGCGCGGGTTCCGCAGCTACCTCGACTTCGCCAACGGGACGCTCGGCGACTGGGGCGTCCACTGGCTCGACCAAGTCCTTTGGATCATGGAAGAGAAGTGGCCCAAGACCGTCCATTCCACCGGCGGCCGGCCGATCAAGGGCGCGCCCATTCTAACGGCGGAACACCAGACGACCAATGCGCCGGACCACCAGGTGGCGACGTATCAGTTCGAGGACTTCACGCTGACGTGGGAGCACCGCCAGTTCGCCGGCAACCCGACGGACAAGACCGAAAGTGTCGGCTGCTACTTCTACGGCACCAAAGGGACGTTTCACATGGGCTGGCAGAGAGGCTGGACGTTCTATCCAAGCGGCCGGGGCGAGCAGGAGGTCCATGAGGAACCGCAACTGAACCTGCCCGATCAGCAGAACATCAAGGGACTGTGGACCGATTTCCTCAGCGCGATCGAGACGGGCAGCCGCCCGGTGTGCGACATCCAGACGATCCACTACTCGACGAACCTGAGCCTGTTGGGGATGCTGTCGTACAAACTCGGACGCAGCGTCACCTGGGACGGGGAAAAGGAAATCTGCGTCGGCGACCCCGACGCCAACAGACTGCTCCGCCGCGATTACCGAGCCCCCTGGGTCTATCCAAAGGCCTGAACGTCGCTGGATTCCGCATGCGTCACGCAGGAACGCGACGGCAATCCGTGTGGGTGTGCGCGCCAGAAGCGGCAGGTGGACAAGAACCGGCGGCAGACTGGCGGGACTACCAGCCCTTTTTGGCGAAGAGAACGGGGATCGTCTGGAGGAGGATGTAGATGTTCAGCAGGAGGGAGCGGTTCTGGATGTAGATGTAGTCGTACTTGACCTTGTGGGCGGGTTTGAGGTCGTAGAAGCTGCGAACCTGGGCGAGGCCCGTCAGGCCGGGCTTGACGACGAGACGCACACCCTGCAAGGCCCTGTGCCTCTGGACGAAGAAGGGCCGCTCCGGCCGGGGTCCGACGAGACTCATGTCGCCCCGCAGGATGTTGTACAATTGGGGTAGCTCGTCCATCCGCGTCCGACGCAGGATGCGGCCGACCGCCGTCACCCGGTGGTCGTCCTTCGAGGCCAGGACCGGACCAAGGTGCTTTTCCGCGCCGTCGATCATCGTCCGGAACTTGTACAGATTGAAGAGTCTGCCGCCCTTGCCCACCCGCTCCTGGCTGTAGAGGACCGGGCCGCGTGAGGTCAGCTTGATCGCCAGGGCCGCGACGAGCATCAGCGGCAGAGCGCACAGGAGAATGCACAGAGAACCGGCAAGATCCAGCAGCCGGATCAGCAATTCCACGCTCTTGGCCGGCTGGGCGATGGAATAAGTCGACGGGTCAAAAGACGGGGCTTCTTCGTGTCGATAGGCCACGCGCGTATGGGGGCGCAGTTCGATCACACCGACCTGGGCCGGCTCGCGGTCAACCCGCATCCCTCTGCCCACCTCGTGGAGATTCACCTCGCGAAGATGCAATCCTTGCTCCATGGTTTCCCCAAGCTGGCCGCCACGAAAGCCAAGCGGTCCCCTTTGCGTCCTTTCGCAGCCCACGCTCGTTCGGAGGCTGCCCGTCGGCTGCCAGCACGACCGTACGGACCCCATATCGGTCAGAAAGTCCAAGAATTCTACGGATTACATCGGCCGGAACAAGACAAAAGCATTAGTCCAATATCCGGCGAAATCAACCAGCACTGTCAACACCTGGGGATCAGAATACAGCGCCCCGGCACACATGACGGAACGACAATAAGATCCACCCCCAAACAAGAAAACCGGCGGCTCCGAACGGACCCGCCGGTTTATGCATCTTCTCTATTCTCCGGCCGAGGCCGGTATTCAACCGCGTCTGGGCTGCGCCTTCAAGCCCGGATTACAGGGCCCTGCGCCGTCGCAGCCAGCCAACCAGACCCGCCCCGAGGCTGCCAAGCAGCACCGCACCCGGAGCCGGAATCGCCGGCGTCGCCTCTCGCGTCGTCAGATTGTCCATCGCGAACTGCGTGCCACCGTTCGGACGGTTCTCGAAGGCGGGCTCGCCACCGGACGATGCAAACCTGACCTCGTCGACCGTCCAGTTGAACTCCTTCCACTCGGACCCACCGGTGTCCACGTTGAATTCCGTGCTGCCCACCGACTCGCCACCGAGGAAACCCTCAACCTCGATCAGCAGGCCATCGTTCCAGGCGGCGGTAAAATACGCGCCGATGAAATCGAAGGCGCCGGCAGCCGAGAATTTGCCCGGATCGCCCCAGCCACTAAAGGCCATGTGCTCGCCTGAGACCACCCCGTTGTAATACCCGGAATCGGTCCCGTGGCGCTGATACCAGACTACGTTGAAATTCTCCCAATTGAGCCCTGCGTACCCGTCCGCAATCTCAACATTGCCGTCACCGACGATCAGATCATCAAATGTCGTCACACCCGCCAGACTTGTTCCTGCCAGTGTCAGACTCACTGCCAGTATCGCCAATGCTCTCTTCATTTCGACCACCCTCTCTGGGAACTCATCCCACTCCAGAACCTGCCGTTTGTGTTCTCCTCCTCACGCCTATCCCCCGTCCCATCCCTGGATACACCTGCCGGACCAGCCAGACAATGAACTCACGTGGAGTCATTCCCGGCGACCCAGCATTGACACGTAGTATACGCGTTTGCGGGCGCAAAGTCAAGACTTTCTGCTGTCGCATGGCCAGTACGCCCTCGGCCGTGGGTCCGCTATTGGACTTAAACTCATTTGTTTCAAGAACTTATAGAAATCTCGCCCTCTGACGAATTTGAACGGAGAAATAGGATGTCTTCGCGTATTAGGGTGTCTTATTGCAGAGACAGAGAGAGCTTTGGGGTGTATGTGTACTTAGAGCGTATTACGACCTCTACGTAATATACGATGGCGCAACCGTGATAGGCGGGATGGGAAATTATCACAGCCTGGCAGCGGTTTTCGCGAGAGAAACCAGAGAGAAGGCGTCTGACCGTCCCCCTTGGTTAGTGTCAGTCTAAGGGTTGGGATTTCCAGCTTCAACGGGTTGCATTTGTGAGTTTCCTGTCTTCTGTTCGGTTTCAACGATGCTGTGGTCTTCGCCTTACGTGGAGTAGACTTGTCTAGGGGTATGGTCGCTGCAGGCAGCGGCAACCCTGTGATCAGCGGTTGCCGCAGGCGGCAAGTCAATAGTCAGAGTAACACCCTGGTCGACAGCACTGCCTTTGATGCCAAGGCAATTGTAGTATGCCAGAATCCGCTGTTCGCAGATTGTCCGGTCGAAATCACGTTCCACAAGCTGCCGGCCGGCACAGCCCATGCGCTGCCTCAGTTCCCGATCAAGGCGTAGAACTGCAAGGACCTTCGTCAGTGCATCGCTGTCTCCGGGAGGAACAAGCACACCGTTGTGGTCATCGATGATCGAGTCAATACCGGGAACAGCGCTGCCGACGAGAGGCCGCGAGGCAGCGGCCCCTTCCAGCAACGAGTAAGGCATGCCCTCATGCCAACTCGGCAGAACGACGACATCACACGCCGCGTAGTACATGCGAATATCCCGTACGTAGCCAAACGCCCTGATGCTTGGCACAACACGTCCGGCCGCGCTGGCAACGTCGGCATTCGTACAGCCTGCAATGAGCAGCACATCCCCGTTCTTCTCTCCACCCATCTTCTGCCAAGTGTCGAGAACTGTGTGGAATCCCTTTCTGCGAAAGGGCCGGCCAACATAGAGGGCCACATATGCATCCTGCGAAATCCCGAGTTGCTCTCTGACTTGTCTCCTGCGGTGCGAGGCAAATTGATCGGGAGAGAATTCCTCCAGACAGATACCATAAGAAGAACCCCGTCCCAATACCTGACACTTTCGTGCCCGGACGACTCCGTCGCGAATCATGCAGTCACGAATCGAGTGGGACACAGTGATGACGTGCGTCGCAAACCGACAATTCAACGAGTCGAGCATCCATAGCACGACACGCAACAGACCGCCGTATCCCAGATATGGCGTGCCATGGACATGGTAGATACGAATGGGAACACGCGCAATCACTGCCGCCAGCAACGGGATGAAAGCAGCTCGCGTCTGGTGCGCATGTATCGCAGCCGGCCTGGATCGACCGAAGGCCCGGACCATCTGAACGAGTCGCGTCAGAACGCGGAAGAGGTTCAGGGAGAGATCGAACTCGGCGAAGCGCTTCGGACATTTGATTTCAGCGACAAAATCAGCCATCCCCCTGCGATTCTCGACCCACAATTCGGCCGGGATGTGATGATCGTTCAGGGATTTGACGATTGGTTCGACAAACCGTTTCGCGCTGACGGGGTGGTGGATCAGATGGATGATCATGCAAGGTAGCCGTGCTTGGAGCGTGCCAATAACTTGCCTATCGAGAGCAGAAAGCCACCGAACAGGGGTAAGGACCGCTGGACCAGCGATTCCCGCAACAAGATGCTCGAAACGGCAATATAGCCTTCTCGTCGGCCTCTGATCTGGGCAGGGTGAATCCTGTACTTGAGTAACGGCTCGGGAAGGTTGGCAAACTGGAGCGTCCTGTCTCGCGACAGGCGTATCCAGAGATCGACATCTTCACAGAATACACTGTCTCTGTAACCAGCGTGTGCGATAACAGTCTGCCGCCGAAACATGACGGTCGGATGACAGATCACGAAGCGAAAAGGCAGCCGTTTTCGGATGGCCGCATCGGTTGTCGGCAGAACCACAATCTCAGGCATATCCTTCTCGCCGTTCAACGTTTCAAAGGCCGTGCCCAAGACCATCACTTCCGGATGGGTGTCCAGGTAGGCTGCTTGCCGCTCCAAACGCTCAGGTTTGGCGACGTCGTCGGCGTCCATCCGCGCGATGTAATGGGCCTGAGTCTGAATCAGCCCGAAGTTCAGATTGAAGGTCAGCTGCTTCAGGGGCGTTCGGAACGCCCGTATACGAGGATCAGTGTACGATTGGATCGCCTCCCAGGTCCTGTCGGTGGAGCCGTTCTCGACGATGATGAAGTCGAAATCCCGATAGGTTTGATTCAGGATGCTCTCGATGGCCTCCCGAACGAAGGCCTCCGAGTTGTGAGCGCACATCAGCACTGCAACCGTTGGGCTCATACTGGCAAGATCGAATGCTCGGCGATGTAGTTGAAGAGCGCCGCAAATCTGTGATCGTACAGGTGCTCGCGCTGTGTACGGTCGTAGGCCGCCCGGGCCATTCGCCTGTACGGCTGTGGATTCTCTATGCTGTCGTGGATGAGCCTAATCAAGTCAGACGGCGTTTCCCAGAAGAGAATCTCCCGGCCCGGCTCATAGTAGCGATGCAGTCTATCATTCGGCTGCGTCGCGACAACGCAACCCATTGAGGCGTTTTCGAAGATCCTTGCCTTGATCTGACGTGTCCTCCCGTCGTAAGCCGTCGGGTCATCAATCGCCAACCAGGAGCTTTGGTACGCTGTAATCATGGCCTGCTCATTCAGCGTCCGGACCCTCGTATCATGCAAGAAGACCTTCTCGCCAAACTCGCTTCGCAGACGCCTGACGAGGGCCGCTCTCGGACCGTACATTCGCCCGACAAAGCAAGCTGCATAGCACCGCGACTCCAGAAAGGGACAATCGTCGACACCGGCCCATTGCGACGCGACGGCCTTGGCACCGAGGGCTTCGTAGCGAGGCAGGTTTGGCTCATATGTGGTGACATTCAGACCGAAACGCCTCGCGGCGTGCACGGAGAACCGATCGAAGAGCATATCGTCGTCGGTGTGCCAGTTGACAAGGTAGAATCCTTCCTGCGACAGCTGAAAGTAGCCGCTGGGAATGTCCTCCATGCTCTGAAAAGAGGAAAAGACAATACTGCGTAGGTCCCCGTTCTTGAGGCGTTTTATCTCTGCCGTCATTGTGCGTCTGTTTTCGACTGGCACGAAATAGACAACCTGCGCGCGTCTTCTGAACGCCCCCATGAATCGCGTATATAGCAGAGCATCACCGACAAAACGAGATCTGTAATCCCATCTGGGAGCAACCACGATGAGCTGCGACAGGAGATCTCCGGATCCCGAAAAGACTTCGGTCTTTGGTGGCAAGAGGGGGTTGAGTACCTGGCCGACCTTGTTGCGAATCCTGTTTCCTACAGACGCGATGTTCATGCTGTTAGCTGGCCCAGCAAGGCGGCATGTCTGCCGACGCATGATCTGACAAATACGCAATCAGTTGCGACTGATAGGCTCTGTGATCCAACGTGTTCGGTATTCTTATGTGAAGACACTCAACTCTGCCGAACGTATCTTGAAACACTTCTCTGATCTGGGCGAACACTCCATTTAAGGAGAACGTACTCAGGCCGCTGTAGCGGTACAGGATCGACATAGACTGGTACCACTCTTGAAACATGATGTTTGCGCATCTTTCTGCAAGGTCTTCCGCGTCGATGGTCTCGACCATGATTTGAGACGACGTACTCTGGACTTTGGATAGATAGCATACTCTATGAAGTGGGCCGTTCTGGGCAATGCAATTTGACCCGAAGATCGTCACAGGAGAGACACTGACAAATCTCGTCGCGATGAATCGAATCACCATACTCAAGAGTCTGTCCATCCTCGGGTCGTAGCGTCGCAACGGGGCCGTCATGCAACTGAACAATCTCGCACACCGATTCAACGCTTCGATTCGGCGAAGCGACTTTGTCACCTTGGGATCTTCAATCTTCAATACATGGAGATGATATGGATAAAGGGAGAAATCCAAGGGAAAGGTCGAGAGACATCCCTGACTCACAATGACCATATCGTCACCGAAGAGCTTTCCTCCATCACCTATGACAGCCGAAGCCAACACGGTTTTGCCGACCCCTCCAAAGGCCGGAAACAGGTAGTTTCTCCCTCGATACTCCAGCGCTGCAGAGTGAATCAGAGAATATCCCCTCTTCAGCAGCACCACCTCCACCAAGAACTTGAGGGGTATGACATACCTGTTGCAGTATACGGTCAGCGGCGCATCAATCAGATTTAGGCACAGTTTTTCGTCCGCGATGTTGAGATAGTTGTCAGCATAACATGTCTCAGACGTGACTGTACCGTTCTCGAGCGATGGGCACTCGCAGTAGTCATGTATGAATATGTCGATGGAAGCATCCGCAGCTCGATCGACTTCAAAGTGCCGGAAATGCCTCATAGCAATATCGGCTTTCGACTTGATCGTCGTCTCCATCCTAATTCTAACGAGACCATGTATATTGAAGTCTTTTACAATCATCATTCAATTCCAATCTCAGGGGGAGTATCTCGTCTGGCCGAGACATAGATGCATGAGGGATCATAGCGGCACGATTGCTGCCAGTACTCCTTTTCGACAGCGAAGCCTACCCTGAGAAGCACGTCCTTCAGATTGGCATACGTCCAGTGCCACATGTGATCGTCGGGCTCCCGCCCCAGGCTCCTGATTCGCGCCGCTAGTCCCTTGCACAATCCAGGAATCCCTTCCTGGCGCAACTTCGTGCGGGCCCGATATATGGTTGAAGCAATGCGGTGCTGAACAGCAGTATCGCCCTGTTTTGAGCCAAGAGCGCCCGCCACGCGCAGTCCTATGAGTAATCGGCCTCCAGGCTTCAGTACTCTGCGTGCTTCCTTGAGCACGATCCACGGATCATAGAAGTGATCCAACACCGATCTCATGTGAACCCAGTCAAACGAACCCTCGGCCAGGGGAAGACTCTCGCCGCAACCCGCCAAGAAGTTCAAGGGCTTGTGAAGGCAAGGATAGGCTTTGAGCAGATTCCTACGCAACGCCATGTCACTGAGAATATTGAGGTAGGGATCGACCGACACATATAGCGACACAGCGTCTGTGAGGAAATGGCGGAGTTTCCCTATGTTCCCGCCGACGTCCAAGACCTTTCCAGCTATCACGAATTGCTCAGTATATATGGTGGCCACACCAGAAATCTCACGGGCGTACGTATCATAGTTGTCAACATTAGATAGGTCGCGGTAGGTGTCCTCGTAAAGGTCCTGCTTGTCATCCCATTCAGACCAACCTGCCGGGCAGCAGTAGCTTGGCCGATGAATGCGAAAATCATAAATAGACTCCTTGCCGCTACCGGTGTCGATAGCATACGTGCCATACGTGCTCGCGCAGAGCTCGCAGACAAAACTATCTGTCCGCGATTGCAGGTGCGCTTTGCACAAGGGACATCGGAGCACTGCAACTGCTTCTGCGTCCAGTGTAACGAACATTCAGCCACTCCTTCTCACCACGTTCGACAGTATTCCGTCCTGCCCGGCTCAAGGTGAATCACTCGAAAGGCCTCTTCGAATCCAGAAGTGGCCGCCGCGAACGTTGCCCATGTGCAATAGCAACCTGTGGGCAAGTCGTATCGGCCACCGGGAACCCTCCGAGTACTCGACGGCGTCCAAACCTGCATCGCGGATGATGTCTAACCACGCCTTCCTGGAGCGAAAGCAGACTCCGACGCCGGCGGTGTTGGCCCCCCATCGTCGGATCAGCGAGGACAGTCTTCTGGAAGACGTCAGGTGGTAGATGATGTGGCTGGGCAGGTTGTCGATCACCAGACCATCGTACATGTGCTCGAAAATCGATATCCTGCCGTTTGGATGCAGGAGCGATCCGGCACCGTGTAGGAGACGCCTGACATTCTCTGTCGTGGAAGCGTAGGACTCGCCCACCAGATGGTGCAGGACCCAGTTCATAAAGATGATATCGAACCGCTCGCCCGCGAAGAGCGTTTCCAGGTTCTCCGCAGAGCCACAGACAATGGTTTTCCGATCTGGCCAGTCCTTGTTTTTACGCAGGAGAATCTCGGCATTGTCCAATACGGTTCCTCTTGAGTTCGAATATGTCGCCAGTACGCGGTCGGCAAACAGCCCGTTGCCCCCACCGATATCGAGGAACGAGAACGGCCTGCCGGAGAAATCCCGGTCGATGCAGGCCCGCAGAGCCGCCCATTTGCGTTCGCCGACGTATTCCTTGTCGAAGTTGGCAAGCTGGCTGTCGGCAAGCCGTCTTACCTGCATCGTTTCAGACTGTGCGGTGGAACTCACCGGAAACACCTTCTCTACATGGCAAACAGCCGCTGTCCAGCGCCGCATGGACCGGCAGAAGGGCGACGCCAAGCGCATCAGGCGGCATATCTGGCCCGATATGCGCAGGTCCGCAATACTCCGACGAGACGCGTGCTGCCGATCAGTTTTGCCAGGGGGAAGAACGCCACGGCCGGAGCAGGAAGAAACATGAGGGTCAGAAAATGATTGTATGAGTGGGCCGCAACCAAGGTCCAGGCGGCCAGGCTGTACACAAGCAGGCAGAACAGCGATCGGGCGGACTGAACGTACAGGTACTGACAGGTCACACCCACGCCGAACATGAACACGAGCATCCATCCCAAGCCCAGACACCAATGAGGCTGTGACAGGAAACCCGATGGGGATGTTCGCACAACCTTTGGCCTCTTTGGAAGGACCTGTGCATCCCTGAAATCGCTGCGCCATTTGAAGGGAAGCAGCCCATCCAGCAGTCCGCGCCATTCCGAGCTCCCGCCGGAAAACCCGGAAACCTGAACCTGTTTCTCCATGTTCATCAGGGGCCATGACATGTAACTCACAACCCCCTCGAATGCATATGCAATTCCGAATTCCCTGTTGCCAGGCCTACGAATGTAATGGATACCTGCGTGAAACAACATCAGCAGGAAGCATAAAACCGAGAGAACGAGAATTGTCCTTCTCCTGGAGTTCTGTGATGAACTGTTCTTTGGGGAAGAAAACGCACAAAGCGGATTCACACCACTCAGGGCAACGCCGGTGAACAACATACAGCCAAAAAGAAAGAGACCCTGTGTTTTTCCGGCAAAGAGAGAAGCAAAGGCAGTAACACCGATTGCCACCCAGAGAACTCTTCTATTTGAGCGGTTCGACCGAATGTTCGAGACGAAACCAGCAACGATCAGCGCACCCAATGCAGAATTCGTCAGTCGCAGCAGGCCCAATTGCCCGAAGCCAGACGCCTCCTGCGCTTTGTTCACCTCACCGATATCATACCCGGACGCAAAAGCGAGGATCGGCAGAGCACCGTAGAGGCGACAGGCGAGAAAGACCTGCACAAGCACGAGAACGATCACAACGATCATGCAAGTCCAATATGTGCCTGGGGTAACCCGAAACACTGTCAGAGAGCCAGAGCCCCGGGACTTCCTGCACAGACACGACGAGACGTGGAGACAGCCCAGATAGAAGGCCAAGTAGGCCAGAATCCATAGATGCAGCGGCTGGTATGTGATGTCAAACCTTCCCTCCCTCGATATCGGATAGCCGAGGTACCAAAGGAGATAGGGCAGATTCGCCTGCAACGCACCTATCAGAAGGAGCATCTCCGGCCGTACGAGGAATCTCCACCCGAGCTTTCTCATCGATGTAGTCTCTCGCGCCCACCGTCCGTAGGGCAGGTCAGGTGCCACGACACTCTCTTGAGCCTTCACTGGCACCGTTGCCTCAATCCTACAATACCTGTGTAGAAACGACTACCGGCCAACGAGAGAATCCAAGCCACGGCCGGCTTGAGGTTTCGCGGATAGCAGCCGAAGGACCGGCGGAAGTAGCCTCGCCCGCCTCGGACGTCTCGCAACTTGCAGAGGTTGTGTCCGATGTTGTAGAGGAGTTGGGCGTGGATCCTCGGGTGTCTCTTGAATTCGACGCCGTGCTTGTCCAGCATCATCCGGTTACCCATGAGGAGTTTGTGAGGATTCCGACTCGTTCGCGCCGGGCCATTCTCTTCACAATGCCATATGAACAAAGGAACATCGACGTAGATGAAGTGATACTTCCGGGACAGGCGAATCCACAACTCCCAATCCTGAAAGGCTGGCAGTGCTTCATCAAATACATCGTCCTCAAGACATTCCTTCTTCACGAGTGCGGCGCAAACCGAGACGTAGTTGTGGTGCAACTCGTCAATGTATATGTCCCCGGAAACGCCGCATGTCAGGTGTGGCCTCGCCCCACCTCCTCGGGTGATCAGAAAATTCGAGTAGACTACTCCCACTTGGGCCGGCGACGCCTCCAAGACAGAAACCGTATTCTCCAACCGTTGCGGAAGATACTCGTCATCGCTGTCGAGGAATGCGATGAAACGTCCCCGGGCCGCCCGGATTCCCGTATTCCGGGCCGTGTTGCCCCCCTTGTTCGTATCGTGCCTGGTGTACCTGATCCTGCTGTCTCTGAAGCAGTGGACAACGCGTTCCGTATCATCCGTCGAGCCGTCATCGACCACGATGATCTCGAAGTCCGGGTACGTCTGGGCCAGCACACTGCGGATCGCCCGGCCGAGCACGCCCGCCCGATTGTACGTCGGTATGATCACCGTCACCAGACCAGGTTGATATCGCCCAGTCATCTCGCAAGCACTGTGAACAGGCAGACTATCATTGGCATGAATCGGCAGATTCTATCAACGACCCGTGAAGAAATGCATGTGAGCGTCTACAGGCTCCCTCCAGTCGCGGGTCCACCAAGTCGTACGAGATGGGTCTCTCGATGCGCTGTTCCACCTCTTCCTCCGAGCAGATTAGCCGGTCTGAAAGTCCCAGCGTCTTTAGAACATCCTCTATGCGTGTCAGCCCTCTTTGGATCGGAAGCGCCACGAAGTTCTTGCGATTGATGATGGAGAAACACACCCCGTGGAACGAGTTGGTGCATACAAAATCAGCGTGGCACATCAGACTCAACCATTGACGTGGGCCGGCCGACCATATGACGTGCGCCTCTTCAAACGGCATGCCAATAGAGACGATGGGCATTTTCAAGGCGCGTCCGGCAGCACGCACCCCATATCTGATGAGGTCGCTATTCCCCGGGCAGTAGACAACGATGTACGGTTCGGAGACAATCCTCGGCGCAGTGATCGGTCCGTATTCCGTAAGGAAACAGGGGTCAAGCACATGTTCGGCTTGGCAACCCGTTAGTTCGCGTACCATCTGCTGACTCTTGACATCACGCACAGAGAGACGTTGGAACTTGCTTAGCAGACCTGCAATGGCCTGTCGGTGAGTGCCCAGATCATCTGCGTAGCCAAACGTCGCGGCGTAGCTGACTCGACGAATGTGGACATCATCGACAAAATCAAGGAAGAAGGCTGGATCAAAGCCTCTGAAAGACGCCACATTCCAGACCTGATCGCTTCCGCAGACTACACAGTCGACGTCTGGCGGCGAGGTCCTCAGGTCCTGCGGTGTCCAATACCGGCGCTGGGACAGCGGCAGGAATTGCTTTCTGAATTGGTGATATCTCCATCGGGCCAACATGGAAGGAAGCATGCGCCTTGGATGTCGCGACCAACGCCCATAGACTCGTCGAGCCGCCACAGGGCGGTAGTCAATCATCTGCACGGAATGCCCCATCGCCTCAATCGCCTTCGCGAGGCCGTATGCTTGAAGCACGGCACCGTGATTGTTGGCCTGATGGAATGTGAGAATGCCAACTTTTGCCATTAGGCCTACCTACTTCCTTATGAATAGCTCCCTATTCTTCCTCGGCGGCACTTCAACTCCGCCATTAGGGTAACCCCCTACGGCACCCACAACGATCTGAAAATCCGTGGGAATATCAAGAAGCTTGCGCAGTTCAGTCTCATGGCGGTCTTTCCTGTAGCTCCACGTGAGAGGCGTCAGCGATAGTCCCAACGTATGTGCGACGAGGACGCAATTCTGGATTCCGAGAGCCACGTCAATACAAGGCATAAACAGCTCTGTCGGCATCGCGTACAGTCTTGCATCCGCACAGAAGACCAGAAACAGCGGGGCATAGATGTCGGTGAAACAGGCTGCACCAGCGTGGAGTTCAGTGCATTTCCTGACAATATACGGGTTGTTAGTAGCATATACTCTTGCCGGCTGCCGGTGGCAACTTGTGGGAGCCCAATCTACTACCTCGGCTATCTTCTCGACCAACGCATCGGGCACGGGCTTTTCCAGATAGCGGCGTATGCAACGGCGCGTCTTGATCGCATCGAGAAGCTGCTCATGGTTGCATGTCGTCCTGATGTACTCGCTTGTAAGACCCGGCAAATCACTTGCTTGATACTGCTCGTACTGCCTGATCTTCCTCACGCTCCATTGAATGGACGGATCGCCCATCGCCTCGGGCGACCGGATATGAGCCAAGGCATCTCTGGCCATCCCATAGGCCCACGTGCCGTGACCTTTGGAGAAATCCCCCCTGTGCAGCCCCTTGTCGACCATGTGGGCATACTGCCTAAGCTTGCCCATCCAATAGGAGTCGTCAAGCTCGTCGGGACTTCTCAGAAGGGCGACCATGTCCTCACTGTGCGATATGGATTGGCGGTACAGCCAGAAGGCGAGCACACGTCTGACGTATCGATTCATCAAGAACGGACGGACGATGATCTTCGCCAGTTTCCTCACATATCGAGTCACACATGCCTCCCGGAAATCCCAACTGCTTCTGCGGGACGGGTTGGTTATGCGGCAGAACCTTGCCTAAACGACCCCATGCCGGCGAAGAGCTATTGGCAACAGCCGGCAAGGGATTGGAGAGCTCTCTTCTCTCACAGAAGGGCTCCGTTCACGCCACCATACTTGCCTTCTCGGTCCAACCTCTCATAGTGCTCTATGTCGCGAAACTTGAGAACCCTTGCCGGGTTTCCACCAACGATCGCGCATCTGGGAACATCCTTTGTGACCACAGCCCCCATGCCAACGATAGCTCCCTCATGAATTTGCACACCTGGGATGATACAGACGTTCATTCCGATCCATACGTTCTTGTCTATGCGTACAGACTTCTTGACGTATCTACAATCATATGGGAGTGCCTCTCCGGAGTAATCGTGATTGATGGTGTAGATGGTCAGATTCCGGCTGAAATGCGCGTTGTCCCCGATGTACAACCCCCCTTCAGCCCGGAGGTACGCATTGCCATTGATATGAACGTTGTTACCCAACTCCAGATTCTCCGGGCTTGTGCAGATGATGGTCCCGTTAAGGCGAACGCCTTTGCCTTTTGCTCTGACTCTGGATAACAATCGCTTGTTCAAGTAGGATATCCTCTTCTTCTGCAGGTATTCTCCCACGAGGGCAATTCGGACGTATACGAGAGCGATTGCGTCCAGCCCGAAACAAGCCAAGAATCTGATTACCTTCTTCATATCTGTGGGCACTCCGCGTGGAAGGCCACATCTGGAAGCCGTACGACAGCAGGTCGCGCTGGCATCAAGGGGGTAGCCTATGCTCTTGACGTAACTGCGCCCGCCCTTGGACGGAGATGGTGTTTGAGAAGTGCTTTTCCATAGGACATCCATTCAGGAAAGACATAAGTCGCGATCATGACATATGCCGATCCAAAGACAAGCAATGCCACACCAAAGCTCGCAATCGGCCAATCCAGCGGCAGGAGGAAACGGATGCACGACAGAAGGCCGGCCACGAGACCAACAAGGAATATACTGAGCAATTGCCTCACGGGAAGGACAGAAGTATACCTACACGTAAACCCCATCGCTATCAAGCGCAGATTGTATGGAACAGACCACAGGTATATGGTCAGAACTAGTGCAACCGCAGCACCGATGTAGCCAAACCATGTTACAAACAGATAGCAGAGGACCGAATTCAGGACCAGGCTTCCCGCGCTTCGCCACATGATGGAGGAAGTCATCCCCAGAGCCATGAGCGCAGAACCGAAGAACACAATGCGGACCGGGAGAATAAAGAGAAATATCCGGAACGGAAGAACACTGCCGCTATACTTTGCTGAGAAGAGAATAAGTATGAAGTCCCGCGCGTGAAGAAAAAGGAACACGCTGATCGGAAGAAGGATCATTCCTGAACGGATGGCGGCTTTCCGAAACAGTTCTAGAGCCTCTGTGTAGGAGCCATTGCGGCACGCGACAGTCATGTCAGCGAGAATAACGGCGGCAATAGAGCCCGTGATCACACCCACAAGTGGTATTTCCACCGCTCCGTTCGCGTATACGGCAAATTCCTCAGGGGAGCACAGCAAAGAGACAATCATCTTGTCAAGTTGTAGGGTGACGGTTCCGAGCATCGTAGACAAACCTAACGGAACGCTGTACTTGATCATGGACAGCATCATTGTGAGGCGAAGCCCAGATGCGCCTTTCGATACAGACGAAAAGGCCATTGTGAGGGCGATGGGCAACATGACGCCCGCCCATACTACCTGAGAGATGACAGGTGCCAGATGGTTGCGCCAAACCAAGGAACTGCCAATCACCAGAACGCCCAGGAGCAGCCGAGAAGTGACATTGTAGACGGAAAGCAAGGTGGTCCTTCCCTTGACCACCATAACGGCGCTGACGATGCTGGCTGGCATGACAAACAAGGGATACGGGATGAGCCAACGCAACGAAGAAGAGAGGGCGGGGTTGTCGAATCGAAGAGCCAAGAGGTTATTGCCTCCAAAGAAGAGAAACAGGGTAAAGACGGAGGCAAGCAGTGTCAGGAGTGCGATGTTGTCGAGGAGGACTCCCCTCTCGCGATTGCTCGATAGAGGAAGAAAGTAATAGAGCGCCATAGGCAAGGCAAGCGTGAGAAGAGGTTCGGCGAACTGATATGCCAGCATGGTCTGGCGATACGTAGCGTAATCACTCTTGGTCAGAACCCGGGCCAACACCATGGTAGAGAGCAGTCCCACAACGGCCGTCAGTGCGCCGCCGAGAGAAAGAGCGATGACTTTGGATGCTCGCGAGGTATTCACAGATTGTTGATTGCGAGGAAAGTACTGGGCGACATACGGATCGAGTCCACGGACCTTGGGGGATCCACGCGCCTTCTGCTAGTCATGCCGCCGCGCACCGACTTGCCCGCCAGATCGCGGCTCAAATGCTCTGAATCGAACAGCATGTCACTGGAGAGTCTTCTCACTCTCTATCACCGGATATCTTGATCGACGCAAGACTCGGCAAGCCGGGCAGAGCATATGCCTGCGTGTCTCTCCGAACTACCGTCTCCAATACAGATCCGCCAAGGAAACACGTTCTTCCGTCCAAGATCAGCCGCATTCCGCACGAGATACCGACTCGAGCAATTCGTTCCACTTCCTGATAACTGAACCCTGGCAGAAACGTGTGCCCACTTTGCTGGCTTCCCTACCCAATGTCTGACGAAGTTGCACATCACCGGCCAGACAGGCAATTCGCTCGGTCAAACCTATGAGATCTCGTGGTTCGACAAGGAATCCATTGGAGCCGTCCTGGATCAGTTCGGAGAGCCCTTCATTGCAGTTGAACGCGATGCATGCAATGCCAGCAGCCATGGCCTCAGCCAAGGCATTGGGAAACCCCTCACGCAATGAGGGCAATACGAAGATAGACGCTCTTTGGAGGTAGAAGCCAATATCCTTGACAACACCGGGAAAGGCAACCTGATCACCGACGCCCATTTGACCGGCCAGGTCCTTGAGCTCTTGAGCCAGGGGACCATCGCCAAGGATGGCCAAACGCCAGCCATTTCGATTCAGATTGGCAAAAGCCTCAATCAAATACGACTGGCCTTTTTGGGGCACAAGGCGTCCCACGTTCAAGATGAGCGGCTCTTTCGGACACTCGTGAAGGGGGACAACGGATACGGGATTATGGATCAGAGCAATTCGCTTATGCCTGAGGTGACGTTCATAGTAGTTGCGCGCATAAGACGTCTGGACAACAATCGCATCGGCGAATCGATAGACGATATTCCGGATGAGACGTCTAATACCATGATAGCGAGAAGGATCGTTCCGGTCCGAGACCACAACAGGTATTCGCAGAAACATCTTCGCTAGGATAACCACCTGGTCAAATCTGTATTCGTAGAAGGACACAATGACGTCCGGTCGGATTCCCTTGAGAAGCCGGCGTAGTCGAAAGAGTCCCCCAAGATAAGCAAAGAGCTTTGCGAAGAAGGATGTGTGTAGTCGCACGGTGTCCACATAGTGTATCGGGACACCGTCGGGGATGGGGTAGAATGGCTGATGGAGGACATGGAAAACGAGATGGACCTTGTGATTCCGCGACAGATGGTCCGCCATGATGGACATGACCCGTTCGGCGCCGCCGGCATCGAACTTCGGGATCACCAGCGCGATTCTCATGGCCACACCCTGCCTGGCACCGGTTTCAGAAACCGACTAGTCTCAGTAGCGGAAGAACCTTTTGACTCGCTGAATACTGAGGGCAACCCCTCCAACACTCTCGCCGCTCTTTGTGCCCACGTATATCGCAACAGGAATTCGTCTCGGGCCGTGTTGCCCAGTCTGGTCCGAAGATCGAGATCATCCCGGAGGGATAGGAGAGCCCTTTCCCAGGCTCGGATATCGGTAGATGGAACCAATAGTGCGTTGACATTGTGCGTGAGGACCTCTCGAAGAACAGGGAGGTCGGACGATATGATCGCTTTGCCGGCCGCCATGTATTCGAACACTTTCAACGGTGACATCCACTGTCCTATGTCGGGTCCGCTATCCCCGCCACCGCCGAAGACCGCAACTCTTTGTTGGTACGGAGCCAGTAGCACGTCAGCAGCAAATCGATATCGGTCAGCCTCTGCTGGACTCTTGAAACCATGCAGGAACAGGTTGTCTATCGATGGGATACGTGCTCTACAGGCCTGGATATCTTCATCCGTACCTCCGACAACGTGAAAATCCGCCCAACGGCACCGTGGCGCCAATTGTTCGACAACCTCTATTCCTTTGCCCGCATAGAGATGTCCCACGTAACCAACGCGCAGTCTGCAACCCTGATTTGGCAGGTCCGCGGGCTTCGCGTTCAACGGCATAGGGTCTGCACCATTGGGAACTACCTGCAGTCTATCGGCCAAGGATGCGAAACAATCAAGATAATGGGTCTTCAACGAGTGCGTAATCACAACCAGCTTGCGAAAGCCGGGGGCGGAGACTAGTCGTTGGAACATCCAACTCGATAGTAGGCTGCCGCAATTGGCGGGCGCATGCGATTCATAGACAACTGGCAGCCCCATCAAGCCCGCCATCGAACAACCGATGAGACTCCTCCCATATACAAGCTGCGCCTGAAGTGACTTCGCCTTCTTCGCTGCACCGTACCCGTACATGCAGTGCTTACCCTTGATAGGTGGTGCAGGCAGATCCATGAGTTCGAAACAATTCTCCACATCGTAGAAGGAGAAGACATCGTCAACGCCGCGCTCCATACCCTTCCCGCGCTGTGCAATCAGAGTAACCTGATGACCGCCCTTCGCAAAGGCCTGGCACATCCGCATGACTTGGATGCTGTTGGCGCTGCGCGAGGGTATAGTCGAACTCGAGAGATAGATGAGTCTCATGGCAGGGGCGTCTTCTGGGCCTTCAGGTTGATCTCGAGGGAGGCGAGTAGTGTCAGGGCGTCGGCATGGTTGGCCTGCCGGTTCTGGTGGCGGTTCCAGATCGCGTCGATATTGATCCAATCGACGATCCGGCGTTTCTTGAGATCCTGAATGCTCTCGTAGACCACGGTCTTCAGGTCCGCTCGCTCGCGAAGGCCGCGATCAAAATCAATGTAGTTCGTGTTCGGCGACGTCCTCCAATCAACCCAGGGGAAGGAGCGCCTTGCAGCGGCGCGCAGTCGAAGCCCTTGGCGGCGAAGGCACCTTCGCCATCGGGGAGCGCTCAGGGGCAGGCCGAAGCTGTTCTTCGTCGGCAGCGAAAACAGCTTCGGATACGCCGTCTTGAGAATCTCCTTGTAGAGATGCTGTCCCTGGCGATAGCGGCGCCGCACACTGAGGACGAAGCTCACCCAATCCGGATGAAGGAACGGCGCGTAGCAGACATAACCCCTCGGCACCACAATAGCCTTAATGTAGCAGCCCTGGCGAACCGCAAAATCGAGTTGTTCATCGTAGCAGAGTATACTAGGATCGGCCAGTGGTACCTGGGGCAGACTGTCGAGCGCAGAGAAGCCTGGCGGAGTCAACTCTGTCGAACGGCAACATCGTCCACGTGCCACAAAGCAAGACATCGCCTGGCTCCAACTTGTGCTGTCCTGCTTGCACAGATGAGAGCCCGCAAGCGGATCGCCCATGAAGCCGCTCCAATACACAGATTCGTGGCCAAACCGGACTCGCATCTGGTGAAACAGGTACGGCTCGAACAACGCGATGGGGTGCTCGCACTCGCCCGCGAAGCGAACGAGCGATTCCGTATCCCACGGCACATCGGACAGGTCGATCTGCGTATGGGCAACACCCGCTTCTTTGGCGACCATCCGCCCGATGTCGAAATCCCACGTGCCCGGCACTCCGAACGTCACAGCCTGCATCCGGGAAGAATCGACGTAGGGAAGCAGGCCGCCCAGGATGGCGCGGGAATCCATCCCTCCGCTGATCGGTATTACGTGCATCGAAGCGTTCGCATGGGAATCCAGCAAGGCCCTGTACACAGCAGACAGCCGGCTCACGCCTTCGCAGACCAACTCCTTCAAGAGCATACAGTGCACTGCCGGTCTTCCGTCGTGGTTGGGCGGCTCCACGCAAACCGGCAGCTCCATCCGGTCTCCTGTGACATAACCATAGTACAGAAACCGGCAGATGGAACGAACACCTTCGAACGTCACAGCCTCGCCGGCAAGGTCGCGCTCTACCATTTCTGTGCGATGATGAAGAATAGATATTGGACATCGTTGCCCCTCTTGGGAGCATTTAGGATCTCACGGACACCATACGCCCCCTTGCCCCATGTGACAATCAAGTAGGGCATCATGGCGATGTCCGCTCCGAATGGGTCCAATTGGTTGACAGACGACACTCCGTGCCCGGAACTGTGCTCCAAGATGCAGAGGCCTCCCCTCTTCAGGCAGCTCATCCAGGCATCGAGGCATTTCTCCGGATCGTAGCTGTGATCGAATGCGTTGGAGTAGATGAAGTCGGCTGCACCCACCCACTCCGGCTTGACGTCATGGAAATCCCACTGAATCGTGTCAGGGAACTGACTTGCCGTGTCGGATATCTCCGTCCCGAGAACCTCACAATTCAGATACTCCCTGAACCACGCCTGCTCCAGACCGCGTCGGGTCCCGTGGCATAACCCGAATCGCGGAAGGCCTATGACGCGCTCGATGTAGCGGGATAGGAAGGCGATGTTCTCCTCAATGGCCCATACCCGCTCAGTCTTGCGCTTGTTGCCCTCGATCTGAATCTGCCGGTATCTCTCGTAATCCAACGTGCCGTCTTCGTTCAGGTACGAGTAGAGCCCGTATCCAACTTCTCGCTGCCGGCACAGATCGATCTTGCGGATATCATAGCCAAGTCGGGCAAGCACTCTCTTGCCACTTGCCGACCATGTTCTATGCATATTGACCGCGCCCTCCTACGCTATTTCTTGGCGTCTTCATCGCTGCAAACCTTCTTCAGGCCAGATAGGACAGCTTGCCGCGCCAGACTGAACAACGTGATGCCGATCCATCGTCCCGCCATGGGAACGGGTTCATGCATAGGCAGTCGCCCTTCCCATCGATCAGGACACCGAGCACCTATGGCAAGCAAATAGACGGCGGAGTTCCTGTGCGGACTTTGTGCTTCGTAGATGACAGTCAGGCCATTCTCGTCACAAAGCCTTCGCAGGCACGTCGGTGTGAATCGCCAGTAGTCTTTCCAGTCGTCCGATTCATGCTGGACCTGTGCAAACGGCACGATAACGATAATCACGTCTCTGGACAATTCGCAGAGATTCGCAAAGGCCTTGCGCACTTCGAAGAGGTGCTCGAGCGTGGTGTGGTTGAAGACCACATCGAATCGGCACTTCAGCTCGCCCGGCACCTTGTCCGTCAAATCGAGCGTGTATTCGCCCGGTAATCCCTGAAAGCCTCGGTAGCCTCGGTAGTTCGTATATGAGTAACTGCTGGCGTTCGTGAAGTAGTCCTTGTAGTAGCCACCCTCCTTGTCGCGGTCGTCCCAGGCGGAAACGTTGACGACATCACCGTGGAAGAGCGGCGCAAGCGTGGCTAGCTCTCGGTTCGACCAGTGACGCGCCAGTCTATACATTCTGTCCGTAAACACGGTTGTGGCTCCGCTTTCGGTATCGGCCCATCTCTTGGGTGCTCTATCAATAGTGTGGTGCCAAGAACATCTCACGATCTGGCACCAGCGCACCTTGTCAACTGTGACGGATTTGCTGGAAGAGTAATGACCGCAGGTAATACGTCATGAGAGCTATCCACAAGGCATAATACAGAAGGTAAGCCAATGCCGCCCCGGTGATACCGAAAGACTGAACGGCGGGAAGCAGGACGACGAGATAAAGAATCGTGGCCGCTGTCTGCGATTTGAAGGAATTGCGCGGCAATCCGATGGCAAGCATCGCCGGCTGAAACGCGAAGGCCCACAAGGCCACCACCAGCGCCAGCAGATACAGGACGGCTGTAACGTAGGCATGCGAATACGCCGCCCCCACCGTCCAGGCGATCAGTCGCGGTCCGAGCAGGATAAAACCTACCCAACCGACGGTCGCCACGCCGCCAACCAACAGCGTAGTACGTCTGACCAGCGAGATGAACGCCTTCCTGCGGTCTGCCGCCCAGAGGCGCGCCAGCTCCGGGTAAATCGATTGGTGGAGCGGATCGAGCAATCTCGGCAGAACCTGCGAGAATTGTTTGGCAACCTTGAACAGGCCCAGAGCTGCCGGTGTCATCAGAGCGGCGATGATCAACTCATCCGCCTCACGAGACACCATGCGGATCGTGGAATTGACGTTCGTCGTCCAGACGTAATCCACGATGCCAGGGAACCTGCTTCGAATATCGCGTATGGGCTGATGGATTATGCCGGTGACCTCTTGCTTACGCAGAACCCCAAGCGAGGCGACGAGCTGATACAGCTCGCCGATGACCCCGGTAATCAGATAGATCAGGACAAAACCATAGAGGGCCTGCCTCGTCGCGAGGCACCAAGCCACACCTGCCAGCCGGGCGACCGCGCCAAGAACCGCCGTGTAGCTGAGCAGGTCGAATCGATCGAACAGCCGCAGGACGCCGATGGGTGTGCCGCTGAGGCTGAAAAGGATCAGCATACTGTATAGGACCATCAGTGGCCGGACCGATGGGTCCCAGCCGAGCAGGCCGATCACCGGACCGGCAAGAGCCATCGCAAGGGCCGTCCCTACGATGGCGCTGGCAACATCAAGAGCAAAGCCGAACTTGATGAGCTGCCGCAGGGCCGGCCGATCCTCGGCATGCAAGGCCTCGCTGCCGAACTTGATGATTGCCTGCCAGGCGTTGAACGTCACCAGCTTGCCGATGGTCAATTCATAGACCAGAACCAATGCGAGAACGCCGTAGTCCTGGGGTCCGAGGACGCGGGCAGTCAGCACGGTGGCGATCAGGCCCAGGACAGCCGCGATGGCGTTGGCCGACAGCAGCTTGCCGGCGTTGATGAACAGGCGTCGGAAGACGTCATCGTTGAACCACGACAGGACCCGACGATGACTACAAACGACCCAATTGACTAACGCTTCCACTGATTCTCGATTCCAGAACGGTCCCTCGCCCGGTGGGCTGCGTGCTTGATCCTACAGCGTCTCGCTTGTTCCTCTTGGCCTCCTCAGAGGACAACGACCACCGTGTTGCCGGGCTCGGCCTCCCCGGCCTCGTTGACGGTGATGATGCGGTACCCGAACTCCCTGCTGCGTGGTTGGTCGGTCAGCGTCACCGGCATTTCGACGGCGGTTCCGACGTCTTGCCACGGCCCGGCGGGCCGCTCGCGCCGCATGACGCGGTAGGTTCAGTCTGCCTCGGCCCCTGTTACGCTGATATCAAGAGCGGCCGGAAGAGGTGCGAGACGATTGTCCCGCGCAGCCTGAAGACGCTGGAGTTCATGGAGGCCCTTGTAGAGGATGCGTTCGAGGTGACTCTCATACCGGGCCACATTGTTGAGGCGGTCCCACCGCCAAGCGGCCTCGCTCAGAACGCCACCCAATGTGTGGGGACGAGGCTTTGGAGGACCCCAGCAACCGAGTCAATTCATCCAACGGATCCCCCTCACGCGCGACCGCTAACATCTCGTTAAGCATTTCCTGTTCGATCCGGCCCGCCCGCCGCAACCGCCAAGCGCCCGCGACGATACGATGGGCCAGCATGTTCTCCAACTCGCCGTCGGGGTCAAGCCGCTCGATCATCGTGTCCCGGAAGCTCTCGAATTCCTCACGGCTTTCGCCGCCTAGGACGATGTCGCTGGCCAGCAGGCCATGCTTGATGGAGTTCCGAGAGGCCTTGGCCTTGCCGGCGGGAGTGATCGGGCCGGTGGATTCCTCGGCGTTACGTCGATTGGCGGCCGTTTGTTTGTCCGTTGTCTTTAGCTTCTGCTTCGCCATATTACCAAATGGGTTCGTTTCGTAGAAGCAAGTGAAGCCATCGACGCCATGCGTCGTGCAGAGTAGCTGCTGTCACGTTCAGTGTGCAAAGCCGTGTTCGCCAACTGTTTTGTGTTGATTGGTACGCACGAATCGCCTACTGCGCCTCGGTCCGGATGGACTCCGTCCCCGTCGGTGGCGCCGGGCCGTTGGCGACGACGGCACTACCGTGGTCAAGACCCGAGGCGGGCATCACCACCCATCCCCTCAGGCACCACCCGCCGGCCCATGCCTTCGATCCGAGCTACCTGGCCCCCGAACCCACCTCAGCAGGCGGCTTGCGTTCCCTGGAAGGCGAAGACTTCGGCGTCTCCTGCTCCAGGCAAATCGCATAACCGCCACCGACGTGTCGTTCGGCGGTCCGCGGCAGTGTCTGCTCCCGGCTGCGAATCTTGACGGCCGCAGCGTATTCACGGGCGAAGGCCACAAAGATGCCGAATATGAAGGCGACGATTCCGGCCAGCACACCTTTCTTGACCGTTCCCCGACCGACCGGCAATTCCGGAACGATCGCCGCATCGAGCACCTGGAGCGTGGGCATGCTCTTGGCCTCTTCGATCTTGGCCAGCTCGCACTCGTGGACGAGCAACTCGTAGAGCTTCTCCTGGACCAGCGCCTCGTGCGCGGGGATGCTGTCGATCCGGCTGAGCTTGGTCTCCACCTCCTTGAGACGACCCTCCAGAAAGACCCGCTTGCTGGTCGCCTCACCCGCCGAGAGCCTCTTGTTCTGGCGGTCCAGTTCCGCGATATAGGCATCAGCCATCGCGGCGGCCCGATTGGGATCGAAGTCGGTGACAGCGATCCTCACGACTCCCTCATCGGAGGTCTTGATGGTGGTGCTCTTCGCCAGGCGGCTGCGGGCTCTCGTACGATTGTCCACGCCCTCGTAGGCTTCCATCAGATCAAACTTTTCGATCAAGGCGTCGGTGACTGCGCGGCTCGTCAAGATGTCGACATAGATGCTGGCGATGTTGCCGCCGTCCAGGATGTTGCGGAACATCGAACTGCCCAGTCCACCGAGGGCGCCGGCGACCGTCGACTGTTTTTGCAGCAGCTGCATCGGTGGGACGATCGTCGCATTGGCCTGATAGCGGCGGGGTTTCGTCAACATGGAGGCCACCGTGGCCGCCATGGCGACCATCGATAGAACGACGATCATCCGCCGATGCCGCCAGATCACGAGCAGGTAGTCGAACAAGTCGATCTCGTCCGCGCCGGCCGGCGCCGGCCCCTGCGGCGACAACGGGCTGCTATGTCTTTCCTGCTGCTGAACCAATGTCCACGCCCTTTCTTGCTGGCGGCTATATGGCGAATACCACTCCGGCGGCGACGGCGATCTGGAAGACGATCTGGGTGATGTCCTTCGTGGTCTTCAGCCAGAAGTAGCGATCCAGCTTCCTCGGCACGACGATGGTGTCGCCCGGGTCAAGCTCGGTGTTCTTGAGGCCGCCGAAGGACCATTGATTGAACTCATTGTCCCAGAACACGAGTTTGCCCCGATTCTGCTGCCGGCTGATCACGGAGCCGTCGGCCTTGATGATGCTCAGTTGTTTGGCGTCGGCGTCTTTGGTCATTCCGCCCACGCGGCGGAGATAGTAACTGACCGTGCCGTCGGTCTCGTACAACAGAGACGTCTCGTTGAAGACCTCGCCGACGACGTGAATGACTCCCGGCATGCGAGGAATGACCAGCAGATCGCCGTCTTCAAGTTCGAGGTCGTATTTCGTTGCCTTGAACTGCTCCAGCGGCGTCAGCTTCACGACGACTCGGCCGGTGATCTCGCTGGTGCGAAGCCTGGCGAGCAGCTCCTTCTTTGCGCCGAGCGCCGCCTGCTGACCTTTGACGGTCTCGGCGTCGAGGGCACTGCCCAAGGCCTGTTCGGCGCCGCCGAACATGGACTCCTCAAGCTGTCGGATCAACTGACCCAGTCGTTTTCGTTGAACCTCTTTGGCGCTTTCGCGGGTGAAGACAGCACCTTTGAGATAGGCCTGCTCGGTGTAGCCGCCGGCTCGTTCGAGGAGCGAACTGAGGGTCTCGGCCCGACGAATGGGATAGCGGCCGGGGAATCGCACCTCCCCCTGGATCTCGACCACTCGGTTGAAATCCAGCTCCGGAATCGGCCGCACCACCAGGGTGTCACGGTCTCGCAGGAGAATATTATGCTCGGGATCGCCCGCCATGGCCTTGTCCAGATCGACATCGAGCTTCTCCGTATCCACGCCGTCCTGGGTGATGTGCCGGCGAGTGACCTCCGCCGAGCGGCAATAGGCATCCTTCTTCAGCCCCCCCGCCACATCGATCAGGTCGGTCACACGCATGTTCGGAACCAGCCGGTACTCATTCGGGTCAAACACCATGCCGGAGATCGCAGCGCTCTGATAGTTTCGCTCATCCCACTGGAAGAGGCGAATCGTGTCATACTGGGCCAACTCGAGGTTCGCCGCCTCATCGCCGGCCAGCACTCTGGCCGGGTTGAACGGAATGAATGTCACGTGCAGATCGGGAGGAACGAGCCGCTCGATCTCGCCATAGTCGATGTTCGGCTGAGGCAGAAAGACATCGTACGAGTTGAGGATATCGCCCAGACGCATGCCCGGCTTCCACTCGTACTTGCCCGGCCGCTCGACGTGTCCCTCCACAGAGATGATGTCCCGTTCGCGGGCCGCCACAGGAAAGAGCTTGACGACATCTCCATCGTGAACCGCCGTATCCAGCGGTCCCCGCCGACCCGCGCCGGCCTGCCTGTCAGCCAGGTCGAAATCCACCACGATCCTCTTGCGGTGATCCTCTATGCGTTCGACCTGCACGCGCTGGAGCCATCCGGCAAAGGTGGCTCCGCCGGCCAGGTCGAGCACCTCGCCTAACGTCATGGGCCCGGCCATCTCATAGATCGCCGGGCGTTTGACGTTGCCGGCCACACCGACCACCGGGCCGATCACCGGGATAAAGATCGTATCACCGTCCTGGAGCCGGACGTCACCGCTGCGGTCGCCGCCCAGAAGGAAATCGTACAGATCGACCGTCATCGGCTCGGCGCCGTTGCGCCGCAACTGGATGTTCCTGAGACTGCCGCTCTTGGAGGGTCCTCCAGCCGCGACCAAGGCATTGATCACGGTCGCCAGCGAACTGATCGTGTAGCTGCCGGGCTTCGAGGCTTCGCCCACCACGAAGACACGGATGACGCGCAGACGATCCATCGCAACGGACATCTTGAAATCGGAGTACTTGCGCGACACCTCGTGCTGAAGGTAGTCTTCCATCTCGCTGAACTTCATGCCCCAAACCCGCAGGGCCCCCACCTGGGGCACGACGACCTGACCGTTGCGATCGACCTGCAAGAGAAACTGGGCGTCGACGCGTCCCCAGAGCGTCAGAATGAAGCTGTCTCCGGGCCCGATCACGTAATCCGGCCCCACCGGCACATCGGTCACCGGCGCGAAGGTCAATACGGGTGCGGCGAAGACATCGTATCCGAACTGCTTCAGCTGCGTGGATACGTTTGGGTCGATCTCACCTGCGATCAACCGCTCCATGGCCGAGGGCTCTTCTTCGGCCACAAGAACCGGCGGTTCCGCAGGCAGATTGACGTCGTTCGGCTCCAGCACGGGGCTCTGCTCTGCGGGGGCGGGCCTGAGCCCCCCATAGACCAGCCGCGGGTCAACCCTGTTTGGATCGGACAATTCCGCCGTCTTGGGGGCCAGTGCGCTGGTGCGTGGGCGCGTGATCGGCGGGGAAGTCGGGGTGTTCGTACGCGGACGAGTGGCTTCCCTGGAAGCAGCGGTCCCTCCCGCCGACGCCCCGAGCGCCGAGACGGCCAGCACCAGCGAAAAGACCAGGCAGGCCGCGCCCGATAGAACACCCGCCCATGCCCGTCGATGGAGACGGCGCACGATGGCAAACCTCCGAACCGCTCGATCCTCCGATCGGCCCTGGGAAACGGACTCACCGGACTCCATTCCAAACTCCTCTTGTGTCACAGCCCGACGACCTGACCTTCCTCACCTGCCGGGACGGCTGTCGTCAGTGACCAGCCCCTGAAACGCCCGTCCGCAGATGTATCGTGCCGAACCGGCCGACCGTGTCGCGAACGGACGATGGCACGAAGCCACGGGCGGCGGCCAAGGCCCTGGCAATCTTGTCGCCGCGACAGGACGGCGCGCAATACAACCGAAACAACGTTAACTCAACTGTGTTTATCGGACAGCACGCCCGGAAATCTTTACTCGTTCAGAGAATTCCGGCCGGGTCCGTCTGCACATTGAACTTGACCAGCCTGCCGGGATGCCTTATCCTCGCGCCCGTCGTGAGAAGGATTCGCGCGAAGATCCTGTATTGACTGAGGCCATGCGAAGGATTGCGGCGTCTCTGATTCTGGTTTTTCTACTGCCTGCTCCGGGCCAGGCTCTGGTATCGACCAATGTTCCCCTCGATCACTGGAGTTATCAGGCCGTCGATAAACTGGCGAATTACGGCCTGATCGACAGCGCCATGCTGACCGTCAAACCCATTTCCCGAGTCGAAATGGCCAGGCACATCGAGCGGGCGACGCAAAGCCTGTCGCAGATGAAAGATCCTCCACAGGTGCTTTCGAGCATTGTCGACAGGCTTACGGAAGAGTTCAAAGGCGATCTGATCCTGATCGGCGCTCTCGACGGCGCGTACAGCGAGTCGTTCGTCAAGCCCGTCGAAGACCCCTATGTCAAATTCCTTCATGCCGACCGCGACGCCGGCCTGGAGAACGTCCGCGGCGATACGTTCGAGTCCGGCTCCAATTACCGGGCGGGGTTCGCTTCGCGCATCAAGCTCTGGGAACGCGCCGCATTCTATCTGCACCCGGAATTCCGCACCGCCTCAGACGACGGCGACAACGACGTTCGGCTGATCGAAGGATACGGCAAGGTGCAGGGCGGACCGCTGGAAGTGCAGGTCGGAAAGGACTCGCTCTGGTGGGGTCCGGGCTATCGTGGCTCGATGCTCATGAGCAACAACGCCCGGCCCCTGACCATGGTCAAAGTAACGAACCCGCAACCAATCCAGTTGCCGTGGCTTCTGCGCAGTCTGGGGCCTTTTCGAGCGCAGTGGTTCCTCAGCGAGCTGGAAGAGGATCGGGTCATTCCGGAGGCCATGCTGTCCGGCATCCGAGTCAGTTTCAAGCCCCTGGCCGTCTGGGAGGTGGGATTTTCTCGCGTGTTCATGTTCGGCGGACGGGGCATGCCCAGCGTGGACCTGTTCGACTACGCCGAGCTGGCCTTGGCCATGAGCAACCAGGAAAAGGACAACCAGATTGCCGGCTTCGACACCTCCGTGCTGTTTCCTCTGGCCGATATCCCCTACTGCGGGGCCCTTCCGCTGCGGTCGGTCAAGCTGTACATCGACGCGGCCGGGGAAGATGAGGCCGGTGGCATTCCAAGCAACTGGGGCATGCTGGGGGGCGTTCAGTTCAACGACCTGCTGAAGACGGGGCGAACCGACCTGCGCGTCGAATACGCCGACAATCACGTTTCCGGCAAACCCAACGTCTTCTACAATCACAGCCTCTATCAGTCGGGATACACCTACAGAGGCCGGGTGATGGGTCACTACATGGGAACCGATTCACGCGACGTGTTCGCGCAACTGTCCCACTACCTGACCGACGACATCGTGATCCACCTGTCGTTCGACCGGCTGACGCACAATCTGTCGGTTCCCGACCATCCGAGGGTAGACATCTATCAGTGCGATCTGACCACGTTCTCGTGGCCCAACTGGCAGATCGCCGCCGGCTATCGGTATGAAGACGGCAAGGGGGAAGGATACGAAGATAACCACATCTTCCAGGTGCGATTGATTCGCGACTTCTAAGACAACCGCCCGACTCATTCGGCCGCCCTGGCGACGTCTCCTTCGCATGCGACATCGCCAAAAACGTGGGAGTCCGACGGCTCAGCCGGTGATGGCTTTCCAACTCTGATTCAGTTCTTCCAGCAATCCGATGACTTCCTGGATCATCTGCGGATCGCGTTTGGCGTTCGCCTGGCCCAGACGCCGCCCCATGAACAGGTAGAGCTTACGCAGATTCTCGGCGATCTCGCCCCCCGCCTCTGTATCCAGTACGGCGTTGAGTTCGTTGAGGATATCCTGCGCGCGGTTGATGTACTGCCCTTTGGCCGCGTAGTTCTTGGCCTCCAGCTCCCGAATGGCCAGTTTGAGGAACTTGATCGCCCCGTCGTAGAGTAGGACGATCAGGCGGCCCCTGCTTTGCGTGCCAACGGTGGCTTCCTTGTATGCACCGATTCCGTTCATGGTAATGCCCTCGTCAAAGACATCGTCCTCCGAGTCCCTGGAAGCGATTCTTCCCGGCGCCAAGAAACCGAGAAGGCAGACAGATCACACAGACACGTTCATAGATAGGGAGATGACTGACGCAATCTCCATCAGCCATCTCCCTCTATTCGCTGCGTGATCTCGATGCCGAGGCGATTAGCCCAGCAGCGTCAGGGCCATCTGCGGAATCGAGTTGGCCTGCGCCAGCATCGCGGTACCGGCCTGCGAGAGCACCTGGTTCCGCGTCAGAGTCGCCATTTCCGTGGCCACGTCCACGTCCGAGATACGCGATTCGGCGGCCGAGAGGTTCTCCGCCTGAATGTTGAGCACCTCGCCGGTGGACTCCAGACGATTGATCATGTAGCCGAACTTGGCTCGCGCGGTGTCCTTCACGTTGATCGCGCTGTCGAGCGTCGTCAGAGCGGCGCGAGCGCTTTCGGCCTGCGAGATCGAGAGGCCCGCGATGCCCAGGCCGGAGGCATCCATCTTGCTGCCCGCGATGTCGATCTTGTCCGTCTCACCACCGAAGTGCACCGAAACCGTGGCCGAGTTGTTGAGCATCTTGATGCCGTTGAAGTCGGTCGAGGTCGCAATGCGCGTGATCTCGCTGGCCATCTCGCTGAACTCGTTGTCCATGATGACCCGCTGAGCCGACGAGTACGAGCCCGTGGCGGCCTGCTCGGCGAGCTGTTGCATACGCACCATCAGGTCGTCGATGGTCTGTAGGGCACCTTCCATGGTTTGCAGCAGGCTCACGCCGTCCTGGGCGTTTCGCGAACCCTGCTGCAGCACCGCGATATCGGCACGCATCAACTCGCGGACGGCCATACCGGCGGCGTCATCGCTGGCACTGTTGATGCGAAGACCGGACGACAGCCTCTCGACCGACGAGGCCAAGGCGTCGTAACTCTGCCCCAGGTAGCGGGCAGCGTTCGCGGCCATGAGATTGTTCTTGATTGCTAGCATGTTTCCGTCTCCTTAAACAAAGACCCCAATTTGGCCCCTACTCGTTTGCTCAATTGACAGCGTATCCGCTCACAATTTCGCGGCATTCAATGGTCATTATCGCCAAAAGACCCAGGGACTTGAGTCTGCCGGGCGTCGCGAAAAGCCACAAAAAAGAAGGGCCCTCTAAAACCTTCGCTAGCCGGGCTGATATGGCCCGCCTGGCCGTGGCCCCCATGATAATTCTGGGTATAGAAAAAATCGGAATCCTCGGAAAACGGGCGTTGCGGTGCGCTCTACAGACACCTTCCGTTTCGCTCCCGCAGGTCGGGGAACTGAGCCTCCGGCGCAACAGACCAGGGCCGTTTTTTCATGCAAATCGTGTCAAATGCCGATAATCTCTTTGTTGTGGCCGCCCGAAACCACTCCATCGGTCCATCAGCCGGTGGCCCACGGCCGTTCGCGGAGTCTCCGAAACCAACGCCGCCCTCGGCCTGGAGGGCGAGAGTGCCCTGACTGAGATCGCGCATGACGGAAAAGACCACCCCAACATGGGAAAAGACACTGCTGGTGTTCAACTGCCACGAGCCGTGGGTCCACCAGCTTGGAGCACTCGGCTATCGATTGGACGTGATCGTCAATCTGAAGGGCAAGTACAACCTTGGCTGGGACGAACGCATGCGTCCGCTCCCCGCCAACGCGCGTCTCATCACCTTGCCGGAGGCGATCCAGTCTCCGACAGACTACCATTGCATCATCACCCACAATGTGACAGACCTCATGGATGTCCGCAGCCGGTCCGAGCCGAGAATCCTCGTGCTTCACCACACTCTTGAAGGTCGCGTGCAAGAGGAGCATCCAAGCTGTGACCCTCACGCTTTCGTAGACCGGCTTCACCGATATGTCGAGCTGACGGGTGCCCACGTCGTGGCGACGTCGATGTACAAGGGTGAATCGTGGGGGTTCACCGAAGACATCGTCCACTTCGGCATCGACGTGAACGACTATCTGCCCTACTCTGGAGAGAAGGCCTGCGGCGTGCGCGTCTGCAATTTCATCAATTCCCGCCGACGGATTCTCTGCTGGGACTTTCACGAGAAGGCCTTCGCGGGCATTCCCGTTACCCTCGTGGGTCACAATCCGGACATTCCAGGCGTCCAGGCCGCTCGCGACTGGACCGACCTGAAGAGGACGCTGCAGTCCCATCGATTCTACATCCACACCGCCGCTCCACACCTCGAGGCCGGACACAATATGGCCAGCGCCGAGGCCATGGCCACCGGGCTGCCGGTGCTCGGGAACCGTCACCCCACCTCACCCATCCGCCACGGGATCAGTGGATTCCTCAGCGACGATCCCGGCGAATTGCAGCGCTATGCGAGGATTCTGTTGGAGGACAGAGAATTGGCGGCCCTGATGGGACAACAGGCCCGCAAGACCATTGCCGAGCGGTTCTCGCTGACCCGATTCCGAACCTCTTTCACGCGTTCGATTGAGATCTCGCGGCGCAAGTGGCGCGCCCGCCAAATCGCCTCTGAAGCGCCCACGACGCACCCGTGGCCCCCCGTGGCCGTCGGCCGGTAGACCCCAGAGGCCCAGGCAAGGCTACACCAGCATGTCGATGCGGTCCTGCGCGTCTTGGGCCTGGAGTTCGTCACGTCCGGCTCGGTTCTGCTGGAATCCCATCTGTGCAGACCAGTTCATTGCGGAGGCGTTCTGAGAGCGGTATCCCTGCTGGTCTGAATGAGATTGATGCTGCTGCGCCCAGGCGTCCTGCTGTGACTGTTCCCTGCCGACGCCCCTGTCGGGCTGATCAGAAACGACGACCTCAAGCCGCCGGACCTGAACGCCGGCATCCTGCAAACCCCTCAGCACCTGGGGCAGCGCCTGCTCGATCTCCCGGCGCGTTTCATCCCGGCTGACCTCCAGGAATCCGCGGATTTGATCGCCCTGTTCGCTGAGACGCACCAGAACGCTACCGAGTTCCGGCGGGTCCAGCCGGATCTGCACCTGCTTGTCCGCGCGAGCCAGGGAGGCATGAACTGAGCTGAGAATCTGTTCTCCGACGTCCTGGACCGGGCTTCTTGTCGTCGTTGCGGCGCCAAGACTGGCCGAGCCGGGCGCCTGCGCCGACATTCGAGCGGAAGCATCCGCGGTCTGGTTCTCGACAGCAGCGGTCAACTCCGCCTGAGGTTGCGCCAGGTTCTTGAAGCCCGGGACAAGTGCCTGCTTGTCCTGTTCCGGCGTCGCCACAACCTGGACGCCACCCTGAGAAGCCGTCCTGTGGTCCTGCTGTGAAGAGGACTGTCCGTCCTCCCGAGGCATGTCGTCCGAAGTGCGCTCGGGCGTCTGCGATCCGCGGGATGCGATCGCGGCCTTGTCGAGGCCAGACTCCTTCGGGCCTTCTGAAGCAATCTGAACCTCAGATCGGGTTTGTCCCTGCGGCTTGGCCGCCGCTTCACCGGTGGCCGCCACAGGTGTATCGGTGACCTCCGCATTCGAACCGGCAGCCTTCGCTTGCGCATCCGCCACTTCGCCGGTCTGTTCCTTCACGACCACGGTCGTCGCATCTGCCCCGACCGTTCTGGTTCCTTCGAAAACTGCCGGATGCCCTGACTGGACCCCGGCATTATCGGACGCATTGTCCGTCGGCTGGTCTGAGACCGACACTCTTGCCGACACCTCCACACTGCCCTTGGCCACGGAAGCCACGACCTCGGACTGGAGAGAGTGTTGGCGTCCCTCGTCCGTCTGCGTCACGGCACCGGCCTGGACCTGGCTGAATGCCCCGCCGTCACCGGTGCCGGCTTGTGCAACCATATTCAGCGATTGACGCGTGGATGCAAGGGAAACGTCGGTGGTCACCTCGGCTTCCATGCCCATGACGACCTCGACTTCGCCGGTGGTTGAGACACCTGCAACACCATCGGCGTCCGACGGCAATGCCGCGAGGGTCGCTTCGCTGTGCCGCGCGACCTCGCCTGTCGGCGACGCCACCTCCAGCGGAACCGTCTCTTCTTCCGCTGGTGCGGTGGCATCATCATCAAGAGATTTCTGTCGTGGGCCGTCGCCGGACGCACAGAACTCCTTCGGATCGGTCTGGCGCTCTGCCACCTCCGGCTCTTCCAGATGCTTCGGCTTTTCAATATCGGAAACCTGTTCGTTATTGGACCTTATCTCCTCTCGGAGTCTTGCCAGCGGGGCCGTCTCGGCGAAGAGCGGATGGGCCCCCTTGCTCTTTGGCTGGAACGCATGGGAGCAACTGGCCCCCGCCTCACCGCCTGTGCCAACGAACAGCTTGCTGATCACCGTCGCTACATCGCTCATGCACTGGTTCCTAAACGACAACAGATGAACATGATCCCACCGTAGCAAGCGGTGTGCCAGCAGCAACTTCGATGCGACAGTGTCGGTTTAAGGCCTTTACGGACAAGACTTTGCGCCTCGCATTCCGATGCAGCGGCGATGCAATTGCCGCATTGACCGGTCATTCGCCGGAGGAATGTTCCGCAACCGGGAGGTCTTTTCCGCCCCTCGACGCGACGACCCGGGCCGCCTCATGCGCCGCGATGCGCGTCAAATTACCCAACCGTGTGTATAGAATCCTGACACCCCAGAAAAGAGCCCCAAAGACGCCGACAGCCCCGATTCTCCTTCCTCGCGGGTCTTCCGCAACGCCCGCAACGACCTTCCGCACAGACGCCCACGGCCTGGCACGGTTATTGCACACCATGTTCCCGTCAAAGAATGTTCGTTCGTGAACAGAAGGGTGCAAACGATGACGCAGTCGAACAATATCGTGGACCTGCTGGAAGCCGGGATCAAAGCGGAAGGGCTCCGACAGAGGACGATCGCCAGCAACATGGCCAATATCGAGACGCCGAGGTACCGGCGAATCGATGTCAAATTCGACGAGTTGCTGGCCAAGGCCCTGCAGTCGTCGCGTGCGGTCGATCTCGACAAGGTCGAACCGGAGATCTACGAACCCCGGAACACCTCGATCCGCGATAACGGAAACGACGTCAGCATGGAGGCCGAGGTCGGAAGCCTCGTGAAGAACTCCCTGCGTCACACCGCCTATGTCAGGCTCATGCAGAAGAAGTTCACTCAGATCGAGGCGGCCATTCGCGTCGGCGGCTGAAAGAAACGCCGTCACCCGGCCGCAGGCACAACGCTCCGAGTGAATTGAGAAAGGATTCGTCACTATGCGAGTAGACAGCACGTTCGGTCCTGTCGATATCGCCGTCTCGGGCATGCGGGCCCAGAACACGCAGATGGAGCTCATCTCGTCGAACATCGCCAATGCTCGGACGATCGACAACGGACAGGGCCAGCCGTACCGCCGGCTCGAGGCGTTCTTTCGCACCGAGAATCAGGACGAAGAAGGCATCGGCGGCGTCGGGATCGACAGCATCGCCCAGGACATGAGCGCCCTGGAGAAGATCTTCGATCCGGGCAACCCCAAGGCGGACGCGGGGGGCTATGTCAGCATGCCGAACGTCCAGTTGCCGATCGAAATGATGAACCTTTCAACCGCCACGCGGGCGTATCAGGCCAACGCGGCCATTCTGAAACGCTATCAGAAGATGGTCGAAACCACCCTGGAATTACTCCGGTAACAGAAGGATAGCCAAATGATCGATTTCAATCCGAATGTGAATTCCCTCTTGCCGAACACCAGGCCCTCCCTGCCGCCGACCGAGGGTCCCGGCGGGGCCAAAACCGACTTTTCGCAGGCAGTCAAGGCCCTCGACAAGTACGTCTCGCAGGTGGACGATCTCCAGCAAACCTCCGATGCCTCCATCCAGGACCTGCTGACCGGCAAGAACAACGACATCACGGCGGTCGTTTCCAGCGTCGCCAAGGCGGACGTCAGCTTCAAAGTCCTGGTCGGCGTGCGAAACAAACTCATCGAGGCCTACAAGCAAACGATGAGCATGCCGCTGTAGGCCCGGCGAATCTCGGGCGCCGTGGTGGCGCCCTGCGACGCGTCTTGAGAACGCGCGGTAGCGCGGGTTCAGAGGCTCGATGGAACTTCTTCACAAGATAGCCTTGGTCTGGCAGAAGATCAGCCTGATACAAAGGGCTTTGTTGGCCGCCGTGCTGGTGGCCTCGGCCATCATCGGGTCGCTTCTGGTCCATTGGGCGCGTCGACCCGACATGCGGATGCTGTACCAGGAGCTGACACCGGGCGAGGCCGCCCGGATCACCGACAAGATCGCGGAGAAGGAAATTGTCTACCAACTGCGGGACGGGGGCACGACGATCTACGTCCCCCAGGAGCACGTCTATCAGCTTCGGCTGGACCTGGCCAAGGAAGGACTGCCGGCCGGGGAGCAGAGCGGCTACAAGCTCTTCGACGACGAGAAGATCGGCGTAAGCCCCTTTGTCCAGAACGTCAATCTCAGCCGGGCCTTGCAGGACGAGCTGGCCAAGAGCATCCAGATGATCGACGGCGTCGCCCACGCCAGGGTCCATATCGTCAATCCCGAGCAGAATCTGTTCGCCTCGGAAGAAGGCCGGACCTCCGCCTCCGTCGTTCTGCGTCTGAAGCCCGGTTACCGGCTCAGCGGCGTCAACATCGCCGCCATCACGCACATGGTTTCCGGAAGCGTCAAGGGCCTCAAGTCCGAAGACGTCACCGTCATCGACAGCCAGGGCAATCTCCTTTCCAGTCAGAGCGATCCAACACTGGCCACCGGCGCCGGCACCGTCCACGACTACAAAGAGCGCGTCGAACAGGGCCTCGTCAAGAAGGCCGAAGACATGCTCACGATGGTCCTGGGACCGGGCCGCGCCACGGTGCGCGTCAGCGCCGTGGTCGATATGAACAGCGTCAGCACCGTCACGGAGATCTATGATCCGTCGGCCAAGGTGGCCACCAAGGAGGAGATCACCAACAACTCGGAAACCGGCGCCGGCAACGCCGGACAACAGGCCGCCGCCGGCAGCACCAAGAAGGACGAGTCCATCGTCACCGAGTATCAGGTCGGAAAGACCGTCAAGCAGCAGATCATCCTCCCGGGAGAGATCCGCTCGCTCTCCGTGGCCGCCTTCGTGGATCTGTACGTACGCGATGCAAACGACGCCACCACGGCCGCCCAACCCGCTCTGATCATGGAGGTGGCCGAGGTCGAGCAGATCATCCGCACGGCCCTGGGCCTGAAGGAGAACGATTCACTCAAGGTCGTCAACGCACGATTCCGCCAGCCGACTGCGTCCCTGATCGAGGACGAACCGACGGCCTGGCCACGCTATCTGGCGCTGGCCCGCCATCTGTCGCTGGGGATCATGGCGGTCTGCGCCCTGATCGTCTTGCGAATCTTCAGCCGCGCCAGAAGCAAAGCGGTCGCCGCCGGCCAGACCCGGCAGCTGGCCGAGGGCGGGAGCACCGGAGGCGGTCTGCTGCCCCAGGGCAGTCCCGTGGCCGAGCCTGTCTTGCTGCGCCGCCAGATCACCCATGCCCTGAGAAACAACCCGGACCAAGTCCGAGAGATGTTCCTGAACTGGATCGAAGAGAAGGAGTGACGAAAGACGTGGCACTGACCGGAAAACAAAAGGCCGCCCTGCTCCTGACCAGTCTCGATGCGGCCACCGCCGCGGAGCTGCTCAAGGGCGTGGATCCCCGGATGGTTCGGGAGCTGGCCGTCGAGCTGAGCTACCTCGACGCCTCCGGCCACCGGAATGCCAAGCAGGCCGCCGAGGTCGCCCGGCAATTCTGCCAATCGCTGGGAAGTGAATCGGGATTTCAGTTCAAGAACTTCCTGCGCGAGGTCCTCAAGAACACAGTAGGCGAGGACAAGGCCAAGCAGGTGCAGCAGGAGATCCAGGATCTGCTTCAGAAGCGCGATCCATTCATGACCATCCGTTCGGCGGACCAACGGAAACTGGCGACCGTCATGGAGACCGAGCATCCGCAGGCGGTCGCGGTAGTCCTGTCGGAACTGCCTCCGAAGAAAGGCTCGGAAATCCTCGGGCTGCTGGGCGAGGGACTGCGGGTCAGCGCGATCAGCCGCATGACCGCCATCGGCTCGGTGACTCCCGAGGCCAAGGCGAGAATCGCCCAGATGGTGCGCAAGCGTCTGGAAGCCCTGGGCTCGACCCAGCAGATTGCCGGCGCCGTGCAGGCCCATCCGGAGGAATCGCTTCGCAAGGTGGCGGTCCTCGTGCGGAACCTGGACAAGGAGGTCCGCGACGGCGTCCTCGAGGCCATCCAGCAGAAGGACAGCGAGGCCGGCGAAAAGGTGATGAATCTCATGGTCACATGGGACGACATCCCCCAGATCGGCGGCCGCTCCCTCCAGCAGGCCTTGCGCGGCGTCGACGAACGACAACTGGCGCTGGCCCTGCACGAGGTCCCTGAGGAGATTGCCCAGGCAATCAAGTCCAATATCTCCGAACGTGCGGCGGCCATGGTGAGCGAAGAAGCGTCCCTGATGTCGGCGCCGAAGAAGGAAGACATTCGCCAGGCGCGCGACAAGATCGTCGAGGGGTTGCGGGAGCTCAACCGCAACGGTGAACTGACTTTCGTGGAAGAGTAGGATCATGTCCGAGGCACTGACGCTCAATCTGCCCCGACCTGTCGCAGGCCTTCGCGTCGTCGAAGAGCCGGGGCGGGCGGTCTTGCCCCCGGACCCGTCGATGAACGCCGAGGCCCAATCGCAAATACCCCTCGCCGCGCCGACCGACGTACTTCGCGAAGCGGAGGCGCTCCAACAGCAGAAGAAGAGCCTCGCACAACTGGGTGAGACCATCAACACCCTGGCTGCCAGGCTGAACGACCTGCATCAGCAGACCGTCGAGCGCCATCGGGCCGACATCGCCAGGCTGGCGGTCGAGATCGCCAGGAAGATCCTGACGCGCAAGATCGACCAGGGTGAATACGACATCCAGACGATCATCGAGGAGGCGCTGAAGTGCGCCCCGGCCCGCCAGAACCTCGTGGTGCGCGTGAACCCGGAGGATCTGGCGACCTGCCAGCAGTTCCAGCGGGAAAACCCCGGCACGCAGTTTGCGGAACTGGATCTGGTCGCCGACTGGGGCATCGCGCGCGCCGACTGTCTGGTAGAGACCCCGAAGGGCATCGTCAAGTCGTTCGTCGAGGAGCACCTCGCGCGGATTGGCGAAGCCCTGGAGAAAGCGCAGTAGTCTATGATCGACTCCAATTGCCCGACCATCGATTTCGACAAGTACCGCTCGGCCCTGGAGACGGTGGACCTGGTGGATTGCCAGGGCTACGTCGTACGCGTTTCCGGCTCGACCATCGAGTCGGCCGGTCCGTCTGTCGGCCTCGGGGAGTTGTGCGGAATCCACATCGGCACCGACCGGCGGGTCCTGGCCGAGGTGGTCGGCTTCCGTCACGACCACGTGATTCTGCTGCCGCTGGAACACATCGAGGGCGTCTGCCCCGGCGACGTCGTGACGGCCCGGACCACGCCCCGTCACATCATGCTCAGTCCGAAGGTCCTCGGACGCGTTCTGAACGGCCTGGGCGAGCCGATCGACAACAAAGGGCCTCTGCTCGGAGACGAGAAGAGGCCGCTGGACGTCAGCAGCCCGCCGCCGTTGAGCCGCGAGAAAATCACCAGGCCGCTGGCGTTGGGCATCCGTTCGATCGACGGTATTCTGACCTGTGGCCAGGGCCAGCGCGTCGGAATCTTCGCCGGCAGCGGCGTCGGCAAGAGCGTCCTGCTGGGTGACATCGCCAACGGCAGCGACGCCGCGGTCAACGTCGTCGCCCTGATCGGCGAGCGTGGCCGCGAAGTACGTGAGTTTCTGGAAGAAAACCTTGGTCCCGAGGGTCTGGCTCGCAGCGTGGTCGTAGTGGCCACGTCGGATGCGCCGCCCATTCAGCGGGTCAAGGCCGCCTTCGTGGCGGTGACCGTTGCGGAGTACTTCCGGGACAAGGCCAAGAACGTCCTGTTCATGATGGATTCGTTGACCCGGTTTGCCCAGGCGCAGCGAGAGATCGGTCTGGCCGCCGGAGAACCTCCTGCGACGAAGGGGTATTGCCCGAGTGTCTTCAGCCTGATGCCCCGGCTGATCGAACGTCTGGGCTGCGCCGGCATCGGCAGCATCACCGGTATCCTGACGGTGCTGGTGGAAAATGACGATTTGACCGATCCGGTGGCCGACAGCGCGCGAAGCCTGCTGGACGGGCACATCGTCCTGTCGCGAAAGCTGGCCAGTCGCGGCCACTATCCGGCGGTGGACATCTCGCAGAGTGTCAGCCGGCTGATGCCGGCGGTGGTCAGCGACGAACATCGCACGGCCGCCCAAAAACTGCGGGAGATCCATGCGACGTACGCCGATGCGGAAGACTTGATCAACATCGGAGCCTTCTCGCGGGGAAGCAACCGGCGCATCGACGGCGCAATCAGTCTGATCGACCGCATCAACGAGTTCCTCGTGCAACCGGTGCGTCAGAGGACCCCCTTCGAGGAGACCGTTCAGCGGCTGACGGAAATCCAGCGCGTCTGGGACCAGTTGCTCAGTCTCGACAAGGCTCGGACGTAAGGCGGATACGGCTATGAGACGATTCGCATGGCGCCTCCAGAGAGTATTGGACATCCGGACCAAGGAAGAGCAGCTCAAACGCATGGAGCTGTTTCGCCTGACCGAAACCCTGGCCATCAAGCGAAGCGAGCTGCTCACGCGCCAGCGCATCCTGCGGGAGATCATGGCGGAGATCACGCAGGATCGGTCGCCCGGACGTCTGGGGACCCAGGAGTTCTTCCTGAGGAACGCCGACCGGGACGATCGGATCATCCGAACGCTGAAAGACGAGATCCGCGACCTGGAGGTCCGGCAGAAGGAGAAGACCGCCGAGGTTCTGGCGGCCAAGAGATTCAAGGAAGGCCTGGAGAAACTGCGGGCCGAAGCCAAGGCACGCTTCCTCGAAGAGCAGGAGAGACTCGAACAGAAAGAGATGGATGACCGAACGACCATCAGCTTCGCACGAAGACAGTCCGATGCTCTGATGCCGCATGCGGTCTCGTCGCACGCGCATCCCGTGGATACCAGTTGGGAGCATACACCGTGAGCAAGAAACTTCTGATAATCACTGTGGCCGCGGGATTGGTCAGCTTCCTCGGGGCCTTCGGCACCGCCTGGCTCACCAAGCCGGCCGCCGTCCAGGGCGCGGCGCCGGAGGAACCGGCTTCCGCCGCCAGCCAGGTCCCGTCGCCGGCAAAGACCGCACCGACGGTCCTGGCGACCGCGCTGACCCCGGCCGACGACAGCACCAATACCCGCGCGATGACGGAGGAGCAGCTCAAGGAACTGATCTTCGAGGTGCGCGAGAAGATCGAGGAATACAACACGAAGATCCAGAGTCTCGACAAGGAAAGGCAGCGTCTGGCCATCGCCCAGCAGACCCTCCAGAAGGATGTCGCGGAACTGAACAACCTGCGGGTGGACCTGGCGGCCACCGTTGCGAATCTCCGGAACGAACGGGACATGCTCCAGAAGACACGCGTGGAAGTCGACCAGGCGGAGAAGGCGAACCTGCTGGCCATCGCGGCCGCCTACGACAAGATGGACCCCGCGCGCGCCAGCGAAATTCTCAGCAACATGGCCATGACGCAATCGACGAGCGGCGGAGCCGCACGCAACACCAACATCGACGACGCCGTCAAGATCCTCTTCTTCATGCAGGATCGAACCAAGGCGAAGGTGCTGGCCGAACTGGCGACGAGCGAGCCGGCCCTGGCCGCCTTGTTGTGTCAGAAACTCAAACAGGTTCAGGAAGGAAAATAATCGCATGGATGCCGCAACCATATTGGGCATTGTCTTCGGGTGTGCCGTCATCATCTGGGCCATGGCGCTCGGCGGGAGCCTGCTGATCTTCTGGGATGTGCCATCCGTCGCCATCACGGTCGGCGGCATGCTGGCCTCTACGTTCATCCAATTCTCGCTGCCCCAGTGTTTGAGCATCTTCTCGGTCGTCAAGAAGACGTTCGTTGCGAAGATCCCGACGCCCGGAGAATTGACCACCAAGATGGTTGACTTCGCGACCATCAATCGTCGCGACGGCACGCTGGCCTTGGAGCCGGAAATCGGCAAGCTCAACGATCACTTCTTCGCCAAGGCCCTGCAACTGGTCGTCGACGGCCAGGACGCCGATGGCATCCGCGACTTCCTCTCGATGGAGATTCAATACATGCAGGACCGTCACGCGGTGGGCAAGAAGATCCTGGAATACATGGGTGCGGCCGCCCCCGCGTTCGGAATGGTTGGAACCCTCATCGGTCTGGTCCAGATGCTGCGAAACCTCTCCTCGCCCGACCAGATCGGGGCCGGCATGGCGGTAGCCTTGATCACCACGTTCTACGGCGCCATCCTAGCCAACCTGATCTTTTTGCCGCTGGCAGGCAAGCTCGGGCTCTATTCGAAGGCAGAGACCACCTCCAAGGAAATGATCGTCGAGGGGGTCTGCGCGATCGCCAACGGCGACAACCCGACGATTGTCCGCGAGAAGCTCCAGGTGTTCGTCTCCCAGCGCAAACGCGCAGAGAAGAAGGCGTAGGCTCGCCATGGGCAGACCGAAGAAAGAAGCAGAACCCGAGGAGGCCGCCGGCGCTCCGCTGTGGATGGTCACGTTCAGCGATTGCATGAACCTGCTGCTGACGTTCTTCGTCTTGCTGGTGACCTTCTCCGCGTTCGGCCCGAGACAGGAGCAGAGAATCCTGAATTTCGGCAGCGCGATGCGCTCGGTCTTCGGAACGCCTGAAGACATGGGAGGCACCCTGGACAAGAGCGCCATCGTGGAAAGCCAGCGCGTGGTGGACACGGAACAGCCCGAGTACGGCAGTGAAAAACCCACCGACAGCACCACTTTGCGCAGCGGGTCACTGAACGAGGATCTCCAGCTCGCCGATTATCGCAGTCACAAGGTGTTCCTGATCCCGTCACGCAAGGTCTTTCTGGGCCGAGGCAAAGCTCTGTCACCCGATGGACGGTATTTTCTGGCGATGGCAGCCGCCTTTCTCAGACAAGTGCCCGGCAGCGTGGTCATCAGCGAGAATGGTCCCATCAGACACACCGGCGACGCCGATCTTGGCTTGTCCCGAGCCTTGACCGTGCTTGAGCATCTCGTCTCCGCCGAAGGCCTAGGCCACGAGAGGCTTAGCATCGCCGCAGAAAGCATTGCCCCCCCTGAAGACACGGGCGGCTCCGCTCTGGTGTATCACCGACAGGAGCGGATGCTCGAGATCGTTCTGCTGGAAGGGAGCGTGCAACAGTGAGCAAGAAGAGGGCAGAGGAAACCGCTCCGGGGGTTCCCATATGGATCATCACCTTCTCGGACATGACGACGAACCTGCTGACGTTCTTCGTACTCCTGCTGAGCATGGGGCACGTCCGCGACGAGACACTCTTCGATGACGGGCAACGGGTCTCCGTGCTGTTTCTGGAATCAGTCAAAACAGGATTCGGGTTCCGGAACATTTCGGATTTTGAACACCCCATCGTCAAGTACTCCGTGGATGAACCTGAGCAGGCGCAAGGCATCACCAAAGACGTCCGCGAGGAGCAAACCCGGCGGCTCTTCGATAACCTTCGGCGATCCATGCAGACCATGCCCTCGCAACTGAAGGGTGACCGGGTAGAGTTCCTGGTCGCCAATGTGCGCTTCGCGCCGAACCAGACCGTGTTGGATGAGGCCGGCAAGCAATGGCTGTTGCGCTTTTGTCTGAATGTCCGCGAGAGTCTCGATCCCGCCGCTGCGATGTTGTATGTCGTCGGGGTGAGCGACAGGGGAGCCAGCGACTCTCCATCCCGCCTGCTGGCGGCCCGTCGATCCCAAGCCGTGGCTGTCTTCATGCGTCAGGCGTTGGGAGCGGCAACGACCGGCCGAGGCACAAACACTGCCGCTGGCGGTTCCCCTTGGAGGGTATTCTGGTGGGGCGCCGGTCCCGGCGCAAAATGGGGCGGACAGGATGCTCTGAGCCCCGGGCAATCCCAGATCCTGATCGCCGCCATGAAGACGACCGGCTGACCGCCGCGGTCGTATAGTTTCTCTGCGCGCTGACCATTCTTCAGCCGTCCCGATAGACCTCCGGACTCTGGCGCTGCCGAAAAGCCCGCCCTCAACATGCACCAGGGTCCCGGCACGCCGTTTGCATATCCGCCTATGACGCGGCACCCCGACCGTCATTGGGACGCGTCAGGCCGCCGTCGGCAGGAACGCTCCTTCGTGAATGACGCCGACGAGAACGATTTCGAGGTCCATGTGAACGATCTGAAGAAAAGGAAGACACTGGTGATGTTTGCCGTGGTCGTCGTCGCCGGAGGGCTGATCGGCCTTGCCGCCCGCGCGACCGATCAGGAGAAAACGGCCCCTGTCCCGCCGGCGCAGAGAACCCTGTTCGATGATCTCAGCTTCGCCCAGGCGGGTCCCGAGGCGTCAGGCAATCTCGGCAACAAGGAGCTGTTCTTCAAGATGATGCTCTCGGTCCTGCTCGTCGTGGGCCTGGGCGTCGGCGCCCTGTACCTGTCCAAGAGGGTGCTTCCCAACCTCACCAAGGCGTGCGGCAAAGAGATTCGCGTCGTCGAGACCACCTATCTCGGACCGCGCAAGGCGCTGCACCTGGTGGAGATCGGCAACCAGAGGCTGCTGATCGGCAGCACCAACGAGAGCATTGCCGCCCTGGCCCATGTCGGGGACACCTGGCTGGACCTGCCCAGGCAGGACATCGACAATCCGGTGAGTGCATAGATGATGGCGATTCGAACCACCTTGACGGCGCTGCTGCTGGTCCTTGGGGCAGCGGTCACGACGTCGCACGGGCAGATGGCCGGCCCGATCGCGCCGCTGCCATTGCCCGGGGCGCCGTCCGACTCGACCACCGTTCCGCCATCGAACAACGTGCCGAGCCTGAACGACCTGGCGACCGTCCTCGACAAGGCCACCGCCAAAGAGGCGCAGGGCCGCGACTGGTCCACGCCCGTCAAGCTCGTCATCATCTTCAGCGGCCTGGCGATTCTGCCGAGCCTGCTGATGATGATGACGTCTTTCACCCGGATCGTGATCGTGTTGTCCTTCGCGCGGCGGGCCTTGAGCACCCAGAGCATACCCCCGACGGTGGCGGTCATCGGCCTGGCGCTGTTTCTGACGCTGTACACGATGGCCCCGACGTATGCCAAGGTCAACACGGAAGCCATCCAGCCCTACCTCGCCGACAAGATCGACTTCACGAAGGCCACCGACACTGCGGCCGGGTGCATCAAAGAGTTCATGCTGCGTCAGAGCCGGCGCAACGACCTGGCGCTCTTTGTCCAGATGGCCAAGGTCGCCCCACCGACCACGCCCATGGGCATCCCGCTGCACATCGTCATCCCGGCCTTCATCATCAGCGAATTCCGCACCGCCTTCGAGATCGGTTGCCTCCTGTTCATCCCCTTTCTGCTGATCGATATGGTCATCGCCAGCGTGCTGCTCAGCGCGGGCATGATGATGCTGCCGCCCGTGATGATTTCGCTGCCGTTCAAGCTGATCCTGTTCATCCTGGTCGACGGCTGGGGGCTGCTGGCCAAGAGCCTCAGCCTCGGGTTCCAATGATGACCGGCCCCGGCCGCAACGGCGCACCCTGACAAAGAGGACTGGAATCTATGGATAGCAGCTACGTGCTCTACCTCGGAAGACATACGCTGGAGACCGCCTTGCTCCTGTCGGCGCCGATCCTGATCACCTGCATGGCCGTGGGCGTCATCGTCACCCTGCTTCAGGCGGTCACGTCCATTCGCGACATGACGCTGACCATCGTGCCGAAGCTGCTGGCCGTCTGCGCTGCCAGCCTGCTGTTCGGCAGTTGGATGCTCCAGATCGCCTTGCGGTTCACCGCCGAAATCTTCGCCCAGATTCAGCATATCAAGTACTGACGGCGGAGGCCCCGATGCTCGAAATCCTGCTCGGCTTCACCCTGGTCCTGACGCGCATCTCCGCTTTCTTCCTGATCCTTCCCGTCTTCGGGTGGCAGGCGATCCCGATGCAGATCAAGGTGGCCGCGACCGTGGTTCTCTCGGTCTTCTTCGCCGCCGTCGCGCCGCTCGGCATCGACGTAGCCGAGATCTCCACGCTCAAGGCGATGCTGTTGCTGGCCGGCGAAGCCACCTACGGCCTGGCCCTCGGAGTGATCGTCAGTTCGCTGTTTTCCGTGGTCAAGCTCAGCGGCCAGATTGTCGAGCGCGAGATGGGGCTGACGATGGCCGAGATTCTGGACCCGTTGACCGGAGAGAACGGCCAGCCGCTCGGCGGTCTGCTGGAGATGATCTTCGTCCTGTTGTTCCTCAGCGCCAACGGCCACCATCTGTTCCTGCTGATCCTCTCGAAGAGCTACACCGCCTTCCCGGCCGGCACGATCCCGACGATCCAGATGCTGACCGGAGGGGTGCTCACGGCCGGCTCGGCCATGCTGATCGCGGCGCTGCGTCTGGCCGCTCCCATGTTGGCGGCGTTCATGGTCCTCATGGTGGCGTTGGCCCTGCTGGCGCGGCTGGTTCCCGAGATGAACATTCTCTTCATCAGTATGCCGGTGCGCATCGGTCTGGGGCTGATTATGGCCGCGACGTTTCTGCCCTTCCTCAATGGGTATGTGACGGAGATGGCCGGTTGGATGGCGAAGCTGCTGCCGCTTTAGAAGGATGATTGATTATGGATGATTGACGATGGCAGAAGCGGGACGTTCTCCCAACCATCAATCATCAATGATCCATAGTCATTTTCGACGATGGCCGACAAACCTGCTGCCGAAAGGACAGAGCAACCGACCCCGCGAAAGCTGGGGAAGGCCCGCGAAAAAGGGCAGGTCCCGCAGAGCCAGGACCTCGGCTCGGCCGTTACGCTTCTGGTGTTGTTTCTGAGTGTCGCGCTGCTGGGGCCCGGCCTGTTGGGCTGGGCCAAAGGTCAGGTCGAAGCGAGCGTGTCCGGGCAGATCGGCCCCATGGCCGACGCCGACACGTTTGCGGCGTACCTGAACGCCAATATCGTGGACGCGGTTGTCGTCATGCTGCCCATCCTGGCCGCCATCAGTGTGGCCGGAATCGCCGCGAGCATCGCCATCGGGGGCGTGACGTTCAGTGCCGAGGCCGTGGGATTCAAGTGGGATGCCATCAATCCCGTCTCCGTCATCCAGAGACTCGGCAACGTGCGATCGCTGGTCCGCCTGATCAGCTCGATCGCCAAGCTGCTCATCGTCGGTCTGATCGTCTGGCTCTACCTGCGGGACAAGCTGGAGACCATGGCCGCCCTCCGTTGGGCCTGGTCTTCGCAGTTGATCGGCGCCATCGCGTCGATGACCTTCGGCCTCGGGATCCGGGTGGGCATCGCCATCATCATCCTCGGGCTGGCCGACGCCCTCTATCAGAAGTGGCAGTACATTCAAGAGCTGAAGATGACCCGGCAGGAGGTCAAACAGGAGCGCAAAGACAGCGAAGGCTCGCCGGAAATCAAGGGCCGAATCCGCCGCATTCAGATTCAGATGTCGATGAAACGCCTGATTCGCGAGGTGCCCAAAGCCAGCGTCATCCTGGTGAACCCGACGCACGTGGCGGTCGCGCTGCGGTATGAAGCCAAGACCATGGATGCGCCCGTCCTGCTGGCCAAGGGCGCCGACCACGTGGCGCAGAAGATCATCGCCATCGGGCGATCGTACGGGATTCCAATCGTCCGACGGCCGGAAGTCGCCCGCGCCATCTACGCCTCCGTCCAGCCGGGACAGCGCATACCGGAATCGCTCTACATGGCGGTGGCGGAAGTTCTGGCGATGATCTACCGCCTGCGGCAAAGCCGCAAGGCGAAGGCCCGAAGGTAGTACCAGCGGGCCGACGAGACCGGCCTTCTTCCCGGCAGACGCCTACTCATAGGACAGCAATCCCGACATCTGGCTTTGCAGCAGTGTCAGAGTCCTCTCGAGCCGTGCATACTTCGCAACCAGACGCGCCTCCACGCGCGACAGGCGGTCTTCCTCTGTCGCGATGCGGTCCTCCAGGTTCTCAATCTGCGACTCCACCGACTCCTGGTCCAGTGTGAGCCATCCGTTCGTGGGCTTCAGGAATCCTTCGAGCACCTCCTTCATCGCCCCGGTGAATCCCTGCTTGACGCGGACCGTGGCGTTGAAGGTGCCGTCCTGGCTGAGATCGACGCTGAGCGTCAGGCCATTCTCCGCGTACAGCGGCGCCCCATTGTCATCAAACGTTCGGTCTCCGGTGACAATGTTGCCGGCGAATATCGCATCGCGATAGGCGGATTCACCTTCCGGCTTGATCTTGGCGCTGGTGATGGCTCCTCCGGAAACCGTCACCTGCACGCTATATGTCCCGCCTCTGGTATTCCTGCTCGAAGCGCTGTAGAACTGAACCACGTTGCTGTCGGAGCTGCCCGTCTTGTCGGCCCCGATCAGAGAAAGCACACCCATGTAGTCCTTCGCGATCGCTTCGTCGAATGCAGTCGAATCCAGCGAGAGCAGACCGTCGCGGTCGAGTTCGAGACCGATTTGTCCCGGCATGAGGAAGCTGTCGACGTCCATAACGAAGCCGCTGGTTCGCTGAACCAGGGACGTCCGCAGATTGTTGGCAATGCTCGTGACGGTCGAGTCGCTCATCAGGAGGCCCGCGATCCCCTGTGTGCTGTCGTATCCGGTGTTTGCCGTGATGAACGCCACCACGTCATTGTAGGCGTCCACCCACGACTGGAGCTTGTCCTTGACCGATTCGGTGTCGCGGGTCAGGCTCACTTGCACGGTCCCGGCGTCGTGCAGATGCAGCGTCACGCCGGAAATGGCGTCGTCAACCGTGTTCGAACTGCGACTGATCCATTCATCGGCGCCCGGCGGAAAGCCATCCACCTTGATCTGAGAATCCTGGGCGGATTGCGTCTCGACGAAATCCGACCCGGCAAAGCCCGCCAGACTGGCCGTCACACTGCCCCCCTGCGTGGACTGGCTGATCGCCGGCAGGTCCAGCGTAGTGGACCCCGATCCGGGATTGTACGCCAAGCCGAGCGTCATCAGACTGACGCCGCTGGTTTGGCTGGTCAACCGGATCTGACCGTTGACCAGCGTCGCCTTGGCCGTGCCTGAGAAGGCGTCATTGATCTCCCCGAGGAGATGATCCAGGGTCGTGTTCTCGTTGACGTTCAGCGTGTGGTTGACCACCGTGCCGTCGTGCATCGTGCCCGAGATGGTGATGGACTCGTCGCCCGTCAGCACGCCGCTGAATTGATCGAGCTTCTGGATCTTGTCGGTCACAGCGGCATTTTCCGTGCCCACGGTGAGGGAGGAGGTCGCCTGCCACACCTCCGTGTTGCTGGTGTTGATCCTGATCTCGTAGTCCGAGCCGGCGTCGTTGCCGTTCAGTACGAGATGATACGCGTCATTATAGGACAGCAAATTCGCGGTCACGCCCGGGTTACTCGCGTCGTTGTTGATCAGCCCCACGAGCTCCTCCAGCGTCGTGTCCTCTGTGGTGGTGATGACCATCTCTTCGTTGTTGTACGAGAAGATGAACGTGCCGGCCCCAACGAGGCTTTCAGCATATTCCAGGCCGCTGGTGTGCACCCAGCGTTCCGCATTCGCCAGCCGGTTCACGACGACGGAATGGCTGCCCTCATAGGCCGTGTTGGACGATTCGGCCGAAAGGATATCCTCATCGCTGGTCTTGGTTCCGAAGGAACGGAGTTTCTTGGCGTCGGAAAGACCTTCGGCCGCCTCTTGCAGGGCCTCCAACTTCGTTTCCAGCGTGTTCAAGGCCTCCCGGCGATCGTCCCAAGTCTCTTTTCGTTCGACGTACTTGTCGCGCCGTTGCCCTTCAATCGCGACCAATTGCTTGACCAGTGTCTCGGTGTCAATGCCCGTTGACAGGCCGGAAAGCCGCAATTCGCCCATGATTATCGACCCTTCATTGGCCGCCGACCCGGCGGCGCACAGAAATCCCCAGGGCTGTCGGAACTATCGACCCCGAGAGTGTTATCGTTCCGTCATGCGTAGTCCTGAAGCCTTTCATCCATTTTTTCTCAGGTCCCAACAGGCGAGAGAGTCGTCCGTTGCGGCGCCTTCGCTCCAGGCTTCGTCGCGCCCAGGTTGAGTCGCTCGGCGTGCTCCTGACACCAGGAGGCCAGGTCAACCGGCTTGGTGGACTCGAAGGCATCTTTCACGAACCGACGGGCGGCGGCCGTGCCATGACGACGAATCTCACGATCCAGATGCAGGCGAGCCTGCCCATTCATCCGCAGGGCGAAAAAGGCCAAGCCGCGCAAAAGGTCATAGCCGACTACGCGATCGGCCACGGTCGCATCGAGAACCTCCACATTGTTGAGGATATTGACGCAACTGACGAAGAAACCCCGGTTGAACAGCGAGACCGCGATGTCCAGATACTCAGGGACAACCCGGTCATCCAGAGGCTGACTCTCCCAGGCGAGGATCTGGGCCCTGAAACGCGTCAGGAAATCGCCGCAGGTGCATTGACGCAATGCACGTCCGATATCCATGCCGGGTTCCGACTTCAGGCGCTCCCGGATGCGCGACAGCCGGCCGTCACAGTATTGCCGGTACCGCGTTCGTCGATTGCGCGGATCGAGTGTCGACACTACCCGCGTGTAGTTCATCGCGTGCAGACGGATCAGGGTCAGGCTCTCGGGCACGTTCTTCACAAAGACGGGCTGACCGGCCTGGGCATACAGAGCCAGTTTCGCCGACCAGAACGAATCGGCGGCAAAGGGGTTCTCGTCGTAGAGACCGATCTGGGCGAAAAGGGCCTTGCGGATGATCGCGGTCCCGTGGCTCAGGCTGTGACGCCAGGTCCGGAATCGGGCCATGATTTCATCGTCCGTCAACGGCAGTTGACTGCATTCGCTGTGTTCCGGACCGCGGTACGCTTCGAGAAACGTGCGGTAGTTCGAGCCCACCATAGCCAGCCGGTCGTCCCGGCTGATCTCGTCGTACAGAGTCTCCAGCTTGGTGGAGCACATCAGGTCATCGGCGTCGTGAATCACGATGAAATCTGCGCGGGCGCGTTCGATGGCGTAATTGCGCCGGACGTACGGTCCTGCCTGGTCGTGGAAGAAATGGACATGGATGCGTGCGTCGCGCCGGGCATATTCCTCGATGATCCGGCGGGTGTTGTCCGTGCTGGCGTCGTCGAGCAGGAACAGCTCCCACTGGCTCAGCGTTTGGGACAGAATGCTGTCCAGGCACTCGGGGAGAAAGTCAGCGGCATTCCGGCACGCCGTGATCACCGTAACTTTGGGCGACTCGCCCGCCACGACGGCGGTTCGGGTCTGCTCCAACGACAACGTCGTGCACGCTGTGCCCCCGACTTGCAGCGTGACGGCGTCCGCATGCTCGGCGCCCCACTGCTGCACGTCGATCTGCACGCCTGGCGTGAAGGCCTCCTCGCGAAACTGCCTGGCGGCCGGGGTGTCGTGATGGGCCATCTCCCTGCGCAGGTAGATCTGACACCGCTCTTTGTGCCCCAGCCCATAGAGCGCTAGCGCGCGGACCAGATCGACATTGGCGAGGCGATGCGGCAGTTCCAGGTCCATGCCCTCCAACGCGGACAGGGCCTGCACGCAACTGACGTACTGCTGCATTCGGAAACACTCTGTGGCACGCTGAAGGAAGCGAACCACGATCCCTTCGTCCACCGGCTCGCGTTCCCATTCGGCGATCTGCGCGCCGAAGCGTGGGAGGAAGTCGGCGCAGGTGCATTCGCGCAGCGCCCGGGCGACATCCATCGAGGGGTCGCGCGCCACCGCGTTGACCACCTCCTGGAGCCGGCTGAGGCAGTACTGTGAATACCGCGTTCGTCGGCTGCGCGGGTCCATCGCCGGCAGTTGCCCCACCTGCGATTCGCTGTGCACCCGCCGCAGAGTAAGAGACTCCGGAATATTGCACAACCGGATACGCTCCGTGCGGCGGGCGTATTCGGCCACCTTGGCCAGCCAGAACGAGTCGGCGCCGAAGGGATTTTCGTCATACAGCCCGATCTCCTCGAACAGCGTTCGCCGGACGATCGCCGAGCCATGCCACACGAAATCCCACATGGACCGGGCGTCATACGCCTCCAGAATCTCCTCGTGAGTCTCCGGCAGCGTCATGGCTTCAGTGGATTCGAGGCCGGTGAAATCATCCAGGAACTTCCGATAGAACGAACCGACGACCGCCAGACGCTCGTCGCCGCCGATTGCATCGCAAAGACGCCGAAGCTTGTCGGGACACATGATGTCGTCGGCATCCTGAATCGAGACAAACGGCGCACGGGCCTGTCGGATGGCGAAGTTGCGACGGATGTACGGCCCGCTGCTTTCGTCGAAGTAGAAGGGCCGGATCCGCGCATCGCGGGCGGCATACGCCTCCATGATCCCGCGCGTACCGTCGGTGCTACCATCGTCAAGAATCAGCAATTCCCATTCCGACAGGGTCTGCTGCAGGATGCTGTCCAGACATTCCGGCAGGTGCTTTTCCCCATTGCGGCACGCCAACACCACGCTGACCGCCGGCACGGATGCACGCGGCGCGGGCGCAGTGGATTCAGCCACCGCCGGCGTACTGGCCCGCGCCTCGAGGCGCTGCTTCAGTTCGGGCACAAGAGCCGGACCGACATGTAACATCACATCGTTGGAATCCGTCCCGCCCGTGAGGATCTGGCAGTGCTTGCACCGATGGGGCATATCGTCCCGGCCGTCTTTGATGGCCTGCCGCAAATCCCGGAGTCTTCTGCCATTCCACACACCTTCGAGGGGCTCCGTCAGCGCATTGCCCATCGGAAGGTCCAGAAGATGGCAGCAGGAGACGACGTCGCCGTTGAGGAGTATGCGAACCCGCTGCCAGGGTCGAACACACCGTCTGTGGCCTTCCGTCAGTTGCTGCGAGGCCACATAGGGTGGGCGGCTCAGATCGAAGTTGTTGGGGATGTCCAGAACCAGTCCGAGTTGATCGGCCTTGGCCCTGGCCAAATCGAAGTTCGCATTCGCCCGCTCCCGGTGGAGGAGCAACGAGTCGTCCAGCGCCGAGGGGCTGTATATGTGGACGAAGTTCACCGCCACACTGTCGAAGGCATATCGGCCGGCCATCTCGATCACGTCGGGCAGTTCGGCGATGTTCTGGTGCATCGCAACGAAGGTCAGTTCGCAACGGAGGTCGGGCTTGTCCCGCCGGATGTCGGCCAGAATCTCCAGGTTACGGCAGAGGCGGTCGAAACTCAGACGCGTACGGATGGATTCGTAGGTCTGCCGGGTGGATCCGTCTACGGAAACACGAACCGTGTTGAAGAACTTCCGAATCGTCTCCGCCCGTCGCCCGGCCAGCGTGGACAGATTCGTCGTCATGCCAAGAGACACACCGAAGCGATTCGCGTACTCGCAGAGATCGTAGAACTGCGGATGCAACAGGACTTCGCCGCCGATCAGGTGAACATCCATGGCGGTCGGCAACCACTCGTCGGCCAGCCGCTTGAACTGCTCCAAGTCCACGATCTCGCCGTCCATCCCGTAGCTGCACATGACACACCCCCCGTTGCAGCGTGTGATCACGTTGAACTCCACGATCGTGGGGCGGTGGGAACAGACGGCGGGTTTGTCGCGTCTGGCCTGGGTGAAGGCGAGGGTGTTGCTGAGGGTCTTCGCCTCGAAATCGAGCGCCCGGGCCTTGCTCTCCTCTCCGGCCTTGCGAAACAGCTCGGCGAGTTTGACCGCAATGGCATGCTTGCCCGAGGCCCCTCGAGGCATGGATCGATACTTGCGTTCCAGTTCCGTCAGCTTCTGAACGCACGGGTCTTCCGACGCACGATCCCGGCCTGACCCATCTGTCGATGGCACCACCGGGCTTGGCGGCTCCGTCCTGCGTGGCGGAGGAGGATTCACCCGCGCCACATCGCGTCCGCATCTGCCCCCATGCGAGGGCACGGACACGATCTCGGCCCTGTGCGACGAAGCCAAGCGGTCTCGTATGCGTTCCATGCTCTGTCGCTGAGCCGGATCGAGTTGGACATGGGAGTTCCCAAGCAGTCGCGCATAGGTGCCGCCCACGCGATCGTACCGGCCCGTCTTCATATAGCACTCGGCCAGCAGCGTACAACTGGCAACGTAACATTCCACGATATCGGCATAGCCTTTGAACTCGCTTCGCGCGCGATCCAGCCGCTCCAAGGCAATCGACTCCTCCAGCGGCTCAAGGCACGCTTCGAGAGGAACGCACGCGTCGCCGGGCTGGCCCAGCATCGCCTGCGCCGAACCCAGGACGCAACGGGCCTCAATGCAGTCTGGACGGAGCCGCAGCGCCATCCGTGCCCGTTCGCTTGCCAATTGAGGGTCGCGCTCCCGGAAGAACAGGCTGCTCCGGAGAGACCATCGGAAGCACTCTTCCGGCGTACCGGTGTCTCTCCAGTACAACCCCTCCAGGAACTCGCGGAATCCCCATACATGACGCTCCTGGTCCTCCTGGAGATGGACCGCGAGCAAGGCTTGACTGACCGCGAAGCGGTCTTCCATGGCGAACCGATCCACAAGACCGACCCGCAACTCCGCCGGTCCCCGGTAATGGCAGAGCACATCCGGGCAGTACAGAATACGACGCCGAGCGCCACGCAGATCGGCATACGCCCGATGCGAGAGGTGGATCGCCCCGTGATCGAACGGCACGGCGGGGAACCCGCCGAGGCAGAAGAAGGTCTCTCTGTCAAAGACACACAACTCGTCGATGTCCCACGCGGCCGCCAACTGGTCCGGCCCCAGATCGAATCGGAGGGGAGTGGAGAGACGGTCCTTGCAGAGGATCCGGCCTCGCAGGCCGCAGATGTCCTTCTCCTGGAAATGCTGCTGTACACGTGCGACGAAGTTACGGTCCGGCGTCACGTGCTCTCCCAGGAACGCAAGGCAGCGGCCCTGCGCCCGGTCGGCTGCCGCATTCCGGTATCGACACTGGCTCACTCCACCCCTCGTGCCGAGGATGGAAAGACGAAAGCCGACGTGTCCGGCCCGACGCATCAGGTCCTCCCCCAAAGGCGCTGGAACCAGTGCGATGACCTCGAAGTCCTTCTCAGTCTGTGCGTCGAAGGAAGCGATCACATCGGCCCACGACGCCGCATCCCCCGCGAGAGACACGATAACCGACACGCCCGTCGGTCCTTTGGCGCCACTGTCCAGAAGACACGTGACCGGCTCCGTTTGTCCGCCGTCCGGATGAAAGAGGGCCCTTTCGATGAGGCTCAAACGCTGGGCTCGCGGCTGGAGACCGTTGCCGCGATCGAGCCAGTCCGCGCGGAACTGTACTGCCACAGGGGTCCCATGAATGTCACATTCCCGGTCCAGGCATTCCCGACTCTCGCAAGGGTACCCGAGTGCGAAATAGGCCAGACCCTTGATCAGCTCATAGCTTCGCACGTTCCGCGCGATGCCCTCCACCAGTTGCTCCACGATCCGGCTCGTCCAAAGGCATTGAACGAACTGCCCCTTCGTGAAGTGACTGTAAATCCGTCCGAGGAAACCCTGGATGATCGGACCGGTCAAAGGCGCGTTTTCCCATTCAGGGAAGAGCCGTGCGTTCTGCTTGATGAAGTCGCCACAGACGGTGCGACGCAGGGCCGCCTTGATATCGGCACGAGGGTCGGCATGGAGCGTTCGAATCAGTTCCGACAGTTTCTGGCGGCGGTGCTCCTTGAAGTGGGCTCGTCGACTGCGCGGATCGAACGCCGGCAGGCTGCCCGTTTGAGAGCTGACGTGCATCCGTCGCAGGGTCAGCACCTCCGGCAGATTCATCACGCGAACCGCCTCGCTTCGGCACGCATACTCCGCGACCTTGGCCAGCCAGAAGGAGTCCGAGGCGAAGGGATTCTCGTCATAGGGCCCGATGTCCTCAAAGAGGCGCTTGCGGATGATGGCCGAGCCATGCCAGCAGAAATCACAGACGGCCGCGTTCCGGTATTCCTCCAGGATCTGCTCGTGCGTCGTCTTCAGGACGACCGTGTCGCTGTGTTCCGCCCCCTGGTACTCATCGAGAAACATGCGGTAGAACGAGCCGACCACGCCAAGACGGTCGTCCTGGGTGATGGCCAGCCACAACCGCTCCAGCTTCTCGGGGCACATGAGGTCGTCGGCATCCTGGATCACGACGAAAGGAGCGCCGGCGCGTTCGATGGCGAAATTGCGGCGAATGTAGGGTCCGGCGCTCTGGTCGAAGTAGAAGGGCCGGATGCGCGCGTCGCGAGCGGCATACTCCTCCATGATCCGCCGCGTCCCGTCGGTGCTGCCATCGTCGAGCAGGAACAGCTCCCACTCCGACAGGGTCTGCTTCAAGACGCTGTCCAAACACTCCGGCAGGTGTCGCTCCCCATCGCGGCACGCCAGCACCACGGTGACTCGTGGCCGACGTCCGGCGTCGGTTTGCGATCCGCGTCCGGCCGTCGGCTCTGCCCGCAGAAGGCGATCGCGTACCCTCTGTCGGCGAGGGCGGGAGGGTGGATGAAGCAGGCTTCCGCTGGCCGCTGTATCCTCCGCGACATGCAGCGAGGAGTCGGATACCTCGCTCTCCGGCGGCGCGCCGCTCGGAGAGTCCGCTGCGGTCTCGACCAGGAATCGGTGGAACGGGGTATTCAACTGCCGGTTGATGGACTCCAGCGTCCCCAACCTCATGGCGTACTGCGTCTCGAGCGATTTGGTTCCGCAGTACGCCTTCATCGCATCATGGGTAGGCTTCTGGTAGGGCGCATCGGCCATCGCGCTCCAGAGCCGCTCGTACTCCAACTGCTCTTCCCAAGTGCCGCAGGCATGGAGCGCCACCACGCTGGGGTCCGCGACAACCTTGAACCCGGCCCGCTCCAGCGCTGCTTTGGTCGCCTCGTCCACCTTCCCCTGATCGTTCACCTGGAACCCGCCGATCCGGCGCAGGGCCTCGGCCCGGTAGACCTTGATGCTCTGTCGCACGCGGCTGGTCCAGTCCTCCCACAGATGGCAGTAGTAGATCCCCAGTTCCTCCGGATAAGGATACTCCAGCACCTTCTTTCGCATGTAGGCGATGGCTTTGGGATGGAGGAGAAAATCGTCATCGACCTTGAAGAAGTACGGTGTCTCACAATCTTCGAGGCATTGGGCGGTGGCCGCGAAGAAGTCCATATCTCGCAGCACCACGGTCTTCTCGTGCCGGTCCCAGGAATCCGTCAGCGATCGGACGCTGTAGTCGAACGTGCTTCGACCGTTGGTAAACGAGAAGATGCTGAAGCGCGGGTCCGTCGTGCTAACCTGTTGTACGTCGATGCGCAACCGAGGGAGAAGGTGGGTCCGGAAGACCTCATTCTTCAGGTCCCTCTGGCCTTGTTCGTAGGCCATGCGCCACAGTTGTCTGCCGCGCATCGTCTTGGCAAGCAGCCAAGCGGCGTCGCGCGCGATGCACACGATGGGCACTTCACGTTTGGCCGCCAGGACGGCAAACCACAGGTCGCGGAAATTGGGGTTCGGAAAGTCACGGCTCTGGGGGCGAATCGTGCTGGTGTGGAACACCAGCGTCCCCACGCCTCCGGCGTGCACCACACGGTCCTGACGACAGGCAGTCTCGAAATGGTACATGTTCCGATCCACGACGAAATCGGCGAACGGCGGACGGAAATCTATCCCGTGGACCACGACGACGGCGCGACGCTGATGCTCCTCGATCTTGGCGATCATCGTGTCGGCATAATCAGGCGGATACTTGATGTCGTCGTCCATCAAGAGCACATACCCGTGGTCGTCCGGCATCAGCAAGTCCCAGGCCCCGCTGGCATACAGCTCGCCCTTCGGACTGGCTTCGATTCGCGAGACCTTGGCGAAACGATACAGGTCCTCCGGGACCGTTTCGTACTCGTTCAGCAAAATGCGGATATCGTCGACCTGGTCTTCGATATCCACGAGGAGACGGCGCAAATCGTCGGCGCGATCCGGAATCGAGACGATCAGGGCCAACCGCTTCTCACCGAGGCCTGGTCTCGTCGCCCCGCCGCGTTTCGAGGGCTGAACCGTTTGGGCCGGAGCGGATCGCTTCTGTCGATCGACGGGCGAATGCCCCAGAGGATTTTCGCCCTGCGGCAGCCGATCGCGCAGCCGATCGCACACCCGCTGGATGTTGTCACGCTGCTCCTGCGGAATCTCGAAAAGAGATGTCTCCAGCAGCCGCGTGTAGATGGCCAGAACCCGATCGTAACGACCCTGTTGCATGTAACATTGGGCCATTGAGACGCAAGTGGTCGCAAAATCCTCCGCCAGTCGAACACTCTTCGCGTTTCGGGAGCCGGGTTTACGGCGTGCTCGAGTCAGCAGTCGCTCGAGTATCGGCAGGGCTTCCTCCCACTTGGCCACCGCCAGCTCCATTCGGTCGAGGGCCATCAGCCGTCGCGCCTCCTTCGCGAGCCAGGCCTGGCGATACTCCCGGTACGCCGTGCTGCCGAACACCGGTTCTCGCGGCGGCGATTCGGCCAGCCGCCCATCGCGGGTCAGGATCCACTCGGCCCCGGAGGCGTAGGCCGAATCATCGACCTTTCCGGCCAGGGCACGGTTGCGCGAAGCCTCGGCGCCGTTCCAAGCCCCACGCCGGCCTCCGGTGACGTGTCCATAGTCGTGGTCCTGATGGACCGCCGTGATGAACTCGGTGCCGTCCACAACCGGAACGCCGGCCCGGTGCGGGGCCATGACCAGCCAGTTGTCCCAGGCGATTCGCCCGATGGCAAACGGCGGAATCTCAGGGTACATCCCCTTGGGAAACACGAAGTAGTCCAGGCCGCACTCACCGTGGAGCATCGCCCGTTCCTGCATCTGGGCTTCCAGCATACTCTGCCAGTCGGGCCGGTCGAAGTCGATCTCGTCGAGCACCGTCAGGTCCCAGCGCTGGCCGATGAGAAGGGACTTCGCAAGACGCGACTGGACCTCCTGCACGCCCTTCACGAAGCTCGCAAAGAGAATGATGTCCGCATTCACGTAAGCGACGATCCGATGCGAAGCGCGCTTCTGGGCCTCCTCGAAGAGTTTGTTGACCAGAGGAGTCCCGAATTCGTTGCGATCGACCTGCGGAATGTGACGGGCGCCGACCTCTTCGGCCATCTCGCGAATTCCCGGCTCATCGCCGAACAAGAGGATCTCCGGCGTTGGGTCGAGCCGGGCCCAGCTTCGGATCGCGTTCTTCTGAATCACGGCGATGTGCCCGACGAAGGCCTTCGGCATCGTAAAAATCGTCAGTCCCCGATCATTCTGCGGCTGAGGTCTCGGCGCCTGTGCCTCGCCGCCGGGCCCAACGCGTGAGACAAGATCCTCAAACAGTCGGCGGCAGCGTGGATGGTCGGGACTCCGTACGATACGACCGAGGATATCTCTGGCCTGCGTGAGTTGCCCGCACCGGGCAAAGCACACCGCCAGGCCGTAGGCGAAGCCCCAGTCGCCCGGATGCTTTTTCATCAGATCGACCAGACTCTCTGCCGCCTCGGAGATTCGATTCTGCTGGTAATGCCGCAAGATACGCTGCATGACATCGCCCGGCGACGCAGAGGCAGGAATACAGGCCAGGGGATGATAGAAGACGGTGCCCCGCTCATCGGGCCGCGCGCCCGGCTGACAACAACGCGCCAGGCACCCCTTCCTCCAGGTGAAATGGACGTGCTTGGCGTCCTCGTCGTGATGCAGCTCGATACCATGACGGTTCACAAAATCGAGCAACGGGATCACTTCCGCAAAGCCCACAAACGAACCGCCTCTGTGGTAGGGAGCATAGTGCCCCTCGAAGCACTGCAGTTCGTCAATCTGGCCAACCACGCGGCTATTCAGAAACATCTGAGCCTGGTCGAACGTCAGCCGCTCTTCGCTGAACCAGACATCGTCCACAATCACCAAGCTGCCGTCCGGCAAGGCAGGCAGCGCCTTTGTGAGCACATGCTCCATGATCGGAACACCCGGCAGATCGTGGGCATCAACGAAGAAGATCACCCTGTCCTGCGGCGTCCACAGCGCGGTGAAGTCGGTATCGAGGATGTCCTGCTCCAGTAGGGTCACTCGCGAGAGATCGACGGGAAGGAGGCGCATCGTCTCATGCAACTCGGCGAAACTGCGGTCCACGGCGTAGATCTTCGCGTGTGGAGCCGACGTGATCCACGTTCGCAGCGACAACCCTTCCAGCGTTCCCAGTTCGACGATCACCGTGGGATCGAAGGCCCGAGCCTGGGACGCCAGAGCGGCCAGGGTCTCTGCAGACTGATCGCGGTGATACAGGCGGTTCTGCCTCGAGGCCAGGGTCTCGATCCAGCGGCCGAAGTGGGCCGTGTCCTGCGCGGATCCGGGCAACGGAACACTGGCACATGAATCCAGTTGCTCCATCAGGGCGCGCGTGAGCTCCTTCTGGACGAACGGGCTGAATCTGTGGTTCCGCAGCATGAGCTGGAAGAGAAAATTGTCCGGCTGCATACTGCCCCGCCTCTCTTCAATCCGGCGCTGCCATGTAGGTTCGCCGTGGACGAGCGACGCGAGCGTCAAACGGGCATCCGGATAGATCCAGCGGTCGGGCTCGCGCTGTGGCGCCGCGGGCCTGCCGTCACGGTAGTACCAGTACCCTGTCACGTCGACACCAACATCGACCACGCACGGCCGTACCGCCGGGCGCTCTCGCCTGCGAATCGAGCCATACTCGTGACGGCCGATTCGTCGGAGCAGCTCGGGCAAATCCAAGGGACGATCGGACACGGCATCGCGGTAGTCCAGGTTGAAATAGGCGTCCGATATGTAGAATCGCGGCGACTCAGATTTCACATCGGCAAAAAGCGTCACCGCATGAGATAGCACGGAGCCGGAGGAATCCGCATAGCCGAAATGCGTCGCCGGTATGCCGAACAAGTTGAGAACCATCGCATGAAACACGGCCGTGCCGTCCCACCACACACCGCCGTGTCGTCCCGAAAAGACTCGATACGCCGAAACCACATCCTTGGGGTGAATCTTCTTCGTCTCGTCCGTCACCACGAGCGTATGAGACGTCCAATCACGGAGAATGTCCACCGCCCCATGAACGTCTCCGCGTCGAAGAGCCTCATCGAGACCCGGACATTCGCGCCGGATGAGGTCCTTGAGTTCTTCCGGCGTGGTCGGACCCTCGCCGGCGCATCCGGACGTGGGCGAGGGCGCGACGCCCTGTCCGACGGGCGAAACGGCCTTGCGCGCCTTGCTCCTGAGCTTCGGCAATCGCGGGCTGCTCGGATCGTATCGCTCGGCTTGCCGAACGAAGTACGCCCATCTCTCGGACGGCCCCTCGACCTTGAACACGCTGTCGGCCGCCCAGGCGTAGTTGCCGGCGATGGCCTGCTCAACCGTGACCTTGCTGTGGCGCAGGATCTCGTTCTCACGAAACAGAGCCGGCATGACCCGCTCCCGCCCCGCCAGCAAGCCATCGTAGATTTCACCACAGCGCGTGTGGGACTGCGGATGCCGGCCGTAATAGCTGACGCTGAAGGGCTGATAAAGGATTGCCCCTGCATTGGCCAGACGAATCCAGAACTCGAACTCCCCGATCTCATAGCGCCAGGGGTGTTCGTGCAGGCCGGCCCGTTCGAGGGATTCGCGGCAGAAGAACGACGAACAGAAGGGAGGCACCAGCGTCTGACACACATAGGCCTCGATCGAAAACGGGTGAGGCGGTACTCGTGGCCCCGATTTGTTCCCGTTCTCATCGACATAGCAGACATTTCCGTAGAACGCGGCGATGTGCGGATGGGCGACAAATACTCGCGAAGCCCGCTCCAGCGCGTCCGGAAACAACTCCTCATCGGACAGGCACAAGCCGATGTACCTTCCACGACAGCGCTTCATCGCCCGGAAGAAGCCTTCTTCGGCGCTCGCGTCGGGAGCCGACACGAACTGAATGCGCGAGTCCCCGAATTCCGCGACGATCCGGGCGGTGCCATCCGTGGACCCGCCGTCCTGGATCACGTATTCGAAATCCGTGAACGTCTGATGAAGAACGCTCGCGATGGAACGCCGGAACATGGCTTCCCGACTGCCGACGTTCTTGATCACGGAGACGATGGAAAAGGTCGGTGCTCTTTCGTCAACTCCCATGGTTCATGGCCTCACAACACTCCGATTCGGACCGGACCTCCTCCACAACAGTCAGTTTGCGTAGAACACGACATGCGCGGCGAGGCTCTCAAACCGGAAGGGCACGAGCAGAAGCCGGCTGAGCGTCTCCTTCACCTGCCGCTGTTTTTCCGGGGGAACGTAAAACAGGAAGAACCCGCCACCGCCGGCGCCGCACAGCTTGCCGCCCACGGCCCCGGCTCGAAGGGCCACGTCGTAGATCGCGTCGATTTCACTCGTGGAGATCAGACGGGTCAATCCCCGCTTGAGCATCCAGGACTCGTGCAGGAGCCGGCCGAACTCGTGGTAGTGATGCACCGGCCCGCACAAGATGTTCATGGCCTCGCCCACCATCTCCCGCATCCGCCGGAGTTCCGCCAATCGCTCGGACGTGCTCCGGATCTGCTCCCCGGCGATTTCCGACGCATAGCGGGAGAACCCCGTGAAGTAGAACAGGAGGTTCTCCTGAAGAAACTCCAGCTTTTCCTGCGGCAGAATCACCGGCTGAACGAAGATCCCATCGCTCCGGCCGCCGAACTCGATGTGATTGAATCCTCCGAACGCGGCGGCCGCCTGATCCTGGGACCCGACGTTCTCTCCGATAATGTCCTGCTCGACGTGGATCGCGTCGTGGGCCAGCCGGCGCTTCGTCACCATCTCGCCCTTGAGCGCGTACAGCGCCTGGAGCAGGCCGACGGTGAAGGAGGAACTGGACCCGATGCCGGACATCGCGGGAATGTCGCTGGTGTGGACGATCTCCACCCCCTGCTCGATCCCGCAGTAGCGCAGGCATTCCCGGATCGACGGATGCTCGATCTCCGCGATGGAATTGGTCAGCTCGCTCCTGGAGTAACGCAGGCGGTACCTGTAATCGAAGAACGGAGGCAGGTGCCGGCACGTGATGTAGCAGTACTTGTTGATTGTCGTGCTGAGGACCTCCCCGCCATGCTCCCGGAAGTACACGGGGTAATCCGTGCCGCCGCCGAAGAACGAGATCCGAAATGGCGTCCGCGTGATGACCATGCCATGCTCCTGGACGAGTCGCTGGCCCCGGCCCCCTCCAACGAGGCCGGCATCCATGGCCCGCAGCTCGGCCATCGCTTCGCTCCGGGCCGGCCCTGGCAGTGTCCTGCGCTCGCGCGGCGAGACGCGTATGGAAGTATGGCTGACGATCATAGCGTGCTCCTGTACCAGTCGATGGTCTTGCGCAGACCCGCTTCCATGGATGTGGCCGCCTCGAAACCGAGGACCTGCCGGGCCTTCGACGGGTCGATCAACCGCTTGGGGATCATGGTCGGCTTGCTCGCGTCGTACTCGATCCGCGCGCCGGCGTAGCCGTCGAGCCGGAGGATCAGATCCAGGATATCGTGCAGGCAGTGGCCCCGGCCGCCGGCCAGGTTGACGGGCTCGAAGCCGTCGATCTTCTCCATCGCCAGCAACATACCCTCCACGAGATCGTCGACGTAAATGAAGTCCTTGATGTCTCTGCCGTCGCCCCAGACGCGGATGGGATCGTGGCGCTCCACGACCCGGCGGATCAGCGCCGGCAGCACGTGCGAGGTCTCCCAGTCGAACTTGTCGCCCGGGCCGTAGGCGTTGGCGGGTCGCACCACGACGGTCTGCATGGGCTTCTTGATCTTCGTGGCGTACATCTCGCACATGATCTCGGTGAACCGCTTCATCCAGGCCACGATGAAGTACTTTTCGAAGAACTCGTTCGTGACGTCGGTCTCCTTCACCGGATCGTCCGAGACGGGGTACACCGTGTTGCTGCTGATGAACAGTGTCTTGCGGACGCTCGCCGCGTACGCCGCCTCCAGCATCCGGGCGTTCATGATCAGGTTTGGCGTCAGGTGCACCAGGGGCGTCTTTTCCATGACGGCGGCCCCCGACGTGTTCGCCGCACAGAGGAACACGTACTCCGCGTCCCGGCACGCCCGCGCACAATCCTCCGCGTGCGTCAGATCCGCGCGGATGTACTCGACGCAATCGTCCCGCACCACGGCATCCTTCTTGTACAGGGTGCCGCGGACCTGCGCTCCCTCGCGGACGAGCCGCTGCACCAGCCGCGCGCCGATGAAGCCGGCGGCCCCCGTCACCAACACTTTCCTGCCTTGAAACATAACGCCCTTTCGCGATCGCAACTACCGCTACCCCTGGGCCACAAACCGGCCGATCTCGTCCCTCTGTGAGACGATCGGCTGCTTCACCGGCCACCAGATCTTGAAGCGCGGATCGTTCCAGAGGATCGTGAACTGGCCCCGCGGGTTGTAGTACGTGGACTGCTTGTAATGGAAGATGGCCCGCTCGCTTAGGACCAGGTGCCCGTTGCCGTGTTTCGGCGGAATCAGGACCTGGAGCCGGTTCGACTCCGACAGCGTGAACGCCTCCCACCGGCCGTAATCCTTCGAACCCTCGTCGCCGTTGAGGACGACCAGGTAGAACTTGCCGTACAGACACGACACCAGCTTCCACGTCTCGGCGTCGCCGTGCAGGCCGCGCAGGACGTGTTGGCTGGACACCGAGATGTCGTCCTGGACGAAATGCACGTCCATGCCTTGGCTCCGATAGAGTTGCTCGTTGTAGGTTTCCACGTAGGTGCCGCGGAAATCCTCGAACACCGTCGGCGGCTCGACGAGCAGAACCCCGGGCAGCGTTGTCGTGCGAACCTGCATCTACACTCCCGCTTCCGCAAAGTAGTTTTTGCGACTGAGGTACTCGCTTTCGTGCGTCAGGAACCATTCCCACGTGTTCCGCAGCCCTTCGAGCAGCGAGGTTTGCGGATCGTACCCGAGCATCTCCCGTGCCAGCGAGATATCCATCACCCGGCGGGGAAAGCCCGACGACTTCGTCGCATCGAACCGGTAATTGAAGGCAGTGACGCTGTTCAGCGTCTCCACCAACTCTCGAATCGTGTACCCGCGCCCGCTGCCGAGGTTGACGTAGCGTCCCTTCGTCCCATGATGGAGTGCGAGGATGACTCCTTCGGCGACATCCCGGCTGTAGGCGAAATCGCGGACCGCCGAGCCATCGCCCCAGACCAGCAGCGGGTCCTCGCCTCGCCGGATCCGCGACATCAGCGACGGGATCACCATCGCGTTGTCCGGATCGAAGTTGTCGCCCGGACCGTAGACGTTGCACGGCCGGACAACGGCGAAATTCTCCAGGCCGTACTGGATGCGGTACGCCTGGATCTGCATCTCGGCCATGCGCTTGGCCCAGCCGGGGAACATGTCCATCGGCGGGCCGTCGTCGCCGTCCGCTTCCCGGAACACCTCAGCGCTCGGATAGGCCCCGATGGAACTCGTGTACACGACCTTGCGCACACGGTTCACCCGGCACGCTTCGAGCATGTTGGTGTTCATCATCAACAGCGGCACGAAGAAGCTGGCTGGCCGGCTCTTGGTCACGTCGATGGAGCCTTTGATCCCCGCCACGTGGAAGACGTAGTCCATGCCCTGGGCGACGTCCTTGCAGAAGCGAAAGTCCGCCAGATCCCCCTGCACGTGCTCGGCCCGCTCATCCACCACGATCCGGTCGAGGGAGACGACGCGGACGTTCGCGCCCGCATCGCACAGGATCTCCACGATCTGCCGTCCGATCAGGCCGGTGCCGCCGGTGACCAGGGCCGTCCGGCCCCGCAGGGTCTTCATCACATCATGCGAAAGCGACATCTGTCACTCCCCGGAACTCGGTCTATTCCACAATGAAATACGAAACCCGCGAAGCCCAACGGTATCGTTTGAGCGCGACGTTGTTGAGCCCGAACACTTCCATGAGCGCGGCGGTCTCGCCGGGCGAATCGGGGTCGTTGAGCTCATCGAAACCCAGGACGCTTCCCTTGACGAGCCTGGGCCGGATGGCCTCCAGGCAGGCCTTGGTCGGCTCGTACAGGTCGAAATCGAAATAGGCCATCGCCACGATCGTTTCCGGGCAGCGTTTGAAGTAATCATGGATCCCCTGGCAGGCGTCCCCCACGACGAAATCGTGCTTGCGGATGTGGCCGAGCGGGTTGTCCCGTTCCTGGCACTCCAGGACCGCACGGAGGTGTTCGAGGTAGTCGTCGGTGACCGAGACATTGCCGTTGTGGATCATCTCGGAGCCGCCGTCCACCGCGCTGACCTTGGGGAAGCCTTTGAACGTGTCGAACCCGATGATCTTCTTGTGGCGGTTGAACGGCTCGTACATCCCGCGAAACGCCGTGAACAGCGCCATGTTCTGGCCCCAGCGGGTGCCGAAGTCCATCACGACGCCCTGGACGTCGATCGCCTGGCGGTATAAAAAATCCATGAAGAGGATGCGCGACAAGTTCTTCGCATTCAGGTACAGGCCCAGATTTGTAAGGATCTGGTCGTCCGGAATCGGCGACTCCCGAAAGAGTCGGACCAGCTTGTTTCGGGCCTGGTTCTCTTCCTCACTCCCGTAGTTCATGCCTCCCAGGGTGACCTGGCGTCGTGTTTTCGGCGTAGGGGTTACCTCACCAGCCATTGTTCCTTCTCCTGTGCGCGGGTTTGTTTCTGCCGCCATGTGGTGATGGCCGCCGCGATGTTTTGGGAATCGATCCCGTAGTGACTGCGAATCACGTCGCGGCCGCCGTACTTGTAACAGTGTGTGTATCCGAGAGCGATGTCGATCCCGATCCGCCGGACCGGCATCGAAAGCCCGTGATCGCAGAGAACCTCCAGGACGGCGCTGCCCAGGCCGCCCGGGAGGAAATGCTCCTCGACGGTGAGCAGCCCCCGGGCCCCTTCGATCTGCTTGAGGAATGCCGGGACGTTGATCGGGAGAGTGTGCAGATCGATCAGCCCGACGTCGTCGGCATCCAGGGATTCGATGACCTCCCTGACGACGTGCACCATGGGGCCCGAGGAGACGACATATCGCTCTCCTTCGAGGATCTTCGCCACGCCCTCCTCAAAGTCGGTGTCCGGCTCATACAGGTCGGGGTGCGGGTCCTTGTCCAGCCGAATGTACGTGGCACCCCGCCCGTTACAGGCGATATCCGCCATGGCGCGGGCCATGGTGTTGTCGGTCACATTCACGATTCTGATATTCGGAAAGGCCCTCATGACCGCGAGATCCTCGATCAGATGGTGCGTGGGGCCGTCGCTGCAATAACTGAATCCCGTTCCCATGCCGACGATGGCGATCGGAATGCCCATGATGGCGTTGGAGACGCGAATCTGCTCGAGACACCGCAAGGTGATGAATGGTGAAATGGCGTAGGCAAACGCCTTCTTCCCCGTCAGCGCCAGGCCCGAGGCGATCTGAATCGCATTCTGCTCGGCGATGCCGACGTTCACGAATTGGCCCGGCAGATCGGTCCGGAACTTGTCCAGCGCCGGTGCGCTCATGTCGGCAGCCACAATGACGACATCCCGATCCTCCCGGGCCAGGTCATAGAGTCTTTCGAAAAACGCGTCGCGCTGCGTCATGTTATTGGACATGGCTCGCTCCTTTCTCGAGGGCCAGCAGGCATTCCTCGGCGGCCTCGCCGCGCGGGGCGCAGCCGTGCCAGAGAGGATCGTAACAGATGCAGTCAACGCCGCATCCCTTGATCGTATCGGCGATGATGGCGGTCGGCTGCGGGTGCGGCCTCGATTTCAGCGAGTGGAGCACGGGCAGCAGCGCGTCGAACGAGTGTCCGTCCACGCGCACGACGTGGAAACCGAAGGACCTCCATTTCTCGTCGAGCGGCTCCAATGCGACCAGCTTCTCCGTGAAATCCGTCACGCACAGGTAGTTGCGATCGACGATCGCCACGAGGTTGTTCAGCCGGTTGTGCGCAGCGAACATCGCGGTCTCCCAGATGGATCCCTCATAGCACTCGCCGTCGCCGATCAGGCAGTAAACCGTCTGAAGGGTGCGGTTCATCTGAAACCCCAGGGCCAGCCCGGCGGCCAGCCCAAATCCCTGCCCCAGCGATCCGGCGGTGATCTCCACGCCGGGCACATCCTTCTGCAGGTGCACGGCGAACCGCCCGTTCAATCGCGCGAACCGCTCCAGCAGGCTCGCATCGAAGTATCCGAGGTCCGCCAGGATCGTGTACAGCGCCGGACTGGCCTGCCCTTTGCTGAGAATGAACCGGTCCCGCTGCTCCCACTGCGGGTTCCGCGGATCGTGACGCAGGATGTTCCCATAATAGAGCGCGACCAGGATCTCCATGCACGACAACGACGACGTGACATGGCCCTTGCCGGCCGCAATGCACATCTCGAGCATTCGCTTGCGCAGGGCGAATGCCTTGGACGTGAGCCGTTCTCTTCTGTCTTCCATAAATACCCTTTCCCAATCACCCGCCGCATCATCTCCCGGCAAGATCTTCAGCCACTCCTGCCGGCGGCAAGCCGCAGGTCAGAATGGTCCCTTGAACTTCTTCTCGTAGGAATAGAACTCCTCGCCCGTCAGATCGATTTCCGCCCGGTCGAGCTTCTTCTCCACGGCCCGGATGATGTCGATCGCGTTGGCGTAGTAGGCGTTCTCCAGCGGCCGCGTGCAGGGGCAATGCGCCTCGGCGAAGCCCAGCCGCGTCACGGGCGACCGCAGGGCGCCCATGCACTGCTCGTAGATCCCGGTGGCCACTTCGGCCCCGAACCCGCAGTGGACCCAGTCGTAATCCGCCACGATCGCGTGCCCGGTCTTGCGGACGGAGGCCGCGACGGTGTCGCCGTCGTAGGGCGCGATGGACCGAATGTCCACGACTTCCAGGCTCACGCCGTGCTTCTCCAGCACCTCGGCGGCCTTGAGGGCTTCGACCACCATCCAGGAAACCGCGACCACGGTGGCATCCGTCCCCTCGCGCACGACCCGGCAGCCCGAGAGCGCGTTTGGATCGATCTCGTCCGGAACCTCGCCGGGGACGTCGTACAGCCAGCGATGCTCGATGCAGACCACGGGGTTGTCGTCGCGGATGGCGGCGATCATCATGTCGCGGGCGTCGCGGGCCCGCGCGGGCATCACGACCTTGAGTCCGGGCACGTGGGCGAACCAGGAATGCAGCGTCTTGCTGTGCTGCCACGACTGGCCCCACCCCCGCCCGACGACGGCGCGAATCACGATGGGCACCTTGAACCCGCCGGCCCCGTAGCTGAAGCTGGCGAGCATGTTCGTGATCTGGTTCATGGCCAGGATCATGAAATCGACGCGCATGTGCACGTGGATCGGCCGCAGCCCGTTCAACGCGGCGCCGAGCCCGAACCCGGTCATGGCGTCCTCCGACAGCGGCGTGCTGAAGCACCGGTCGGGCCCGAACTCCTCGACCAGCCCCCGGCTGCTCCCGAAGATCCGTTTGTGGTCGGCCACGTCGATCCCGTAGATGAACACGCGGGGATCGCGTCGCATCTCCGCAGCGATGGCCCGGTTCAGCGCGTCGCGCACCGTCATCACCGTACTCATGCGAACACCCCCCCGCATAGAGCGGAAACCTCCGGGAACGGAGCCTCCCGCGCCTTCTCCAGGCTTCGTTGCACCTGCCGCTCGATCCGGGCCTCCGCGTCCCGGATCTGCTCCTCCAGGATCATCGACGCGAGCCGGGTGCGCTGCAAACGCAGCGGATCCACGGACTGCCACGCCTCGAACTCGCCCCGGGGCCGGTAGCCGGCGTTGAAGTCCTCGAACACGCCGACGTGCTCCAGGTAGCGGTAGTATTTCAGGTGGAGAAAGCACGGCCGCTCGTCCTTCCTCATCGCCCGCAAGGCGTCCTGCGCCAGCCCGTGGAGGGCGTGCACGTCCGTGGAGTCGCTGGCGAACACCGTGCAATCGTACTGCCCGACGATTGCGGCGATATCGCGGTAGCCGTGACGTTCCGCGGCCGGCGTATGCACGGCAAATCCATTGTCCTGGCACACGAACAGAACCGGCAGCTTTCTGAGGCACGCCATGTTGAGGCTTTCCCAAAAGGCCCCTTCGTCGATGGCGCCGTCGCCGAAGAAGGCGGCGACCACCCGGCCGTTGCCGGCGACCTTGTTCGCGAACGCCGCGCCGACCGCCACGGGGATGTGGCTCGCCACGATAGCCGACGTGCAGATCAGTCCGGCCTGCGGCGCGAACAGGTGCATCGAGCCGGCCTTGCCGCCGGAGCAGCCGGAGGCCCTGCCGTACATCTCGGCGAAGAACCGGTCGGTCTCGCCGGTCTTGGCCAGGTAGACGCCGTGGCTGCGATAGGTGCCGAGCACTTGGTCGTCCGGCTTGAGGGCGTGGCAGATTCCGACGACGATGGCCTCTTCGCCCATGGACATGTGCATGGGCGTCTTCATCTCGTCTTCCGGGTAGTGCTTCTGGATCAGCAGCTCGGCCGCCCGGATCAGGTACATCTTGCGATAGAGATCGAGTTGCAGGGCCGCATCGCCATCCGGACCGCATTCGTGCAGCTGCACCGCAGGCACAGCATGCGGCCGAACGGACGACAGGCCCGGGCGCGAGTGACGATTGACTATTGTGGCATCCTTCATGGACATTCCTTATCGCGCCAGGCAGCGACAGCCCCGGCTCAGTTTCTCCCGCCAGTAGGCCAGCAGGTCTTGCATCGTTTTCTCGAAGGGAATCTCGGGCTCCCAGCCGGTCTGTTGTCGGAACTTCGTCGTATCCGGCACCTGCAGATCGGCATCCAGGGGCCTCAGTCGGGCCGCGTCCGTCTCCACCTGAATGTCCCGCCGCGTCGAGAGCGAAATCAGGTGTCCAAGCATTTCTCCGACGGTACAGTGATAGGTTCCCCCGATGTTGTAGTACGCGCCGGGGATGGGATCGACGGTGACCAGCAGGTAATACGCCCTGACGGCGTCGCGCACGTCGGACCACGTTCGCAGGGACTGGAGGTTGCCCGTCTTCACCACCGGCGGGATCTGCCCCTGTTCGATCATGACGATCTGCTTGGCGAAGGACGATTCGGCAAACACATCGCCGCGTCGCGGTCCTGTATGCGTGAACATTCGCGTGGTCATCACCTTCATCCCGTAGGCCTCGGCGTAGAACCGCCCGACGAGGTCCGTGCCCGCCTTGGAGATGGCGTAGGGCGAGGCCGGATGGAAGGCACATTCCTCGCCGATGGGAAGCCTCTCCCGGCTGACCCGCCCGAAGACCTCGGAGGAAGCGCACACATGGATCACCGGGTCGATGTCACGACAGTGACGGATCGCTTCGAGAAGGCGCGTCGTGCCCAGGATGTTCGTATCCAGCGTGACGACGGGAGAGGTGAAGCTGGTCGTCGGATAGCTCTGGGCGGCCAGGTGAAACACATAGTCCGGCCGGCTCTTCTCGACCGCCGCCTGCAGCGAGATGTAGTCGCAGAGGTCCCCATCCAGAAACATGAGGCGATCGCCCCGGTTGGCCCGGTCCAGCAGGTGTTCGACGTTGTCGAGCGGACTGCGCCAGCGGCACATGCCGTAGATATCCCAGTCCGTGTTCGCCAGCAGGAAATCCGTCAGGTGCGAACCGACCATGCCGGTCACGCCCGTGATCAGTGCTCGTTTCTTGCGACCGCTCACCATCTCCGACCCTCCGCTGCAATGAACTCCTCGGCATCGGCGTACGATTCGGGTGTCCCGATATCCGTGAAAGGACTCTCGCCGACCACGGCGAAGAGCCCTCGTCCGACCAGGGCCGGGAAGACATCGTTCTCCAGAGACACAGCGCGTCCGGTCGGAATCGTCTCGGCCGCCCGGCGCTCGATCAGATAGACCCCCGCGTTGACCAGCCCGGTCCTGCAATCCGAGGACTTCTCCGCAAAAGACTCCACGGCGCCTTCAGGACCGATGCGCACCGAGCCATATCGCCGGCAGTCATCCGCTCCGACCAGCCAGAGCGTGGCCGCGGCGCCGGTGCGCATATGGGTCCGCAGTAGAGCGTCCCGATCGAACCGACAGTAGGAATCGCCGTTGAGAACCAGGAAACGGTCGCCGCGTACATGGTCGAGACCCCGGCGTACGGCCCCTCCGGTGCCGAGCGGAAACGGATCACGAGAGTAGCACAGTTCCATGTTCCAGCGGTGTCCATCACCGAAATGAGCCTCCACGTGATCGGCGAGATGGCCCGTACATAGAACCACGCGTCGGGTCCCCTGATCGTACAGCATGGCGAGAAGCCATTCCACGAATGGGCGTCCGGCCACCTGTGCCATGGGTTTGGGCCGGTCGTCGACCACGCTGCGAAGCCGCGTGCCCTTGCCCCCGGCCAGAATCATGGCATCCAGTGCATCGCCGTCGCCGTGTACGAATCGTGTATCGCGTGCCATCAGACCGCCTCCCCATTCGACGGGCCTGCCGCGCGATTCGTGGTCGCCTCCACGCACAGATGCCAGCCGAGGCTTCTCTCCAATCGACGGAACACCGGGTCGGGAAGAAGCCGGAAGTACCACACCTTACGGTACTCGTGGCGTTTGTACTCGGGAATGCGGTAGGCGAAAATGTGGTCGACAAATGTCTTCTGCACTGCAAGCCCCTGCAGCAGCTCCCGCACGGTCCGGCGGGAGTAGCTGTACGTCACCGGGCAGCCCGTCTGAGCCTCGGAGTGGCGGGCGATCAGCTCATCGAGCTTCCAGAAGGCTCCTTTCCCGAACTTCAGCAGGATCCAGAGCACCTTCCAGGAATGGCGATGGTAGACCATCATCTTGAACACGCTCTGCGGTCCCATGTACCTGCGAATCTCGCGGATGGCGTCCTGCGGGTGCGGCGTGTGATGAATGACGCCGAAGGAGTAAACCAAGTCGTATTCCTCAACCGGGACGGCCTCGCTGAGCCGCTCGACATCGGCCTGATAGAACCGGATGCGATCGGCCAGACCGAAGACCGATGCGCGTTCCTTGGCCACCGCCAGCGACGCATCGGAAAGGTCCACGGCCGTGACGCGGGCGCCCGCCCGCGCAAAGCCCATCGTGTCCGTCCCGATGCCGCAACCGATCTCCAGCACCTTCTTGCCCGCCCACCGATCGAACTGGGCGAAGGCCGGGATGTGCGGCTCCACGAAATACTTGCGGGCTTCCACCTCGTCGAAATACGCCCGCGTCCCGACCGGCTTAGGCGAGTGCCGGATGTTGCACGGACGTGCGTTCCAGTACCGGCGTACGTCCTCGACGGTCCTGGTAGAGAATGTCTGTGCGACTGTCATGTGCGATTCCCCCTGTAGGTGCGGTCACCATCCCGAACGCACGGTAGGTGAATTTCTTCAGCGTGGCGTTCCGATAGATGCGCCAGCAATCGATCAACAGCGGCGCCGCGCCTGACTTTTCCTCCAATCGGGCGACGTCCAGATCGTTGTACTGCGGCCAGTTCGTCAGCATCACCACCACGCCGGCCCCTGAGACGGCGTCGTACGGATCTTCACAGTAGACCCCTCGTCCCTGGAGCGCCTCGCGGACGCTTCCCAGTGCCTTGGGGTCGTGCATGCGGACCACGTAGCCAGCCTTGAGGAGCTGCGCCGCGAGCATCACCGACTGCGACTCTTCGATGATGTGCGTGCCCGGCTTGTAAGAAAGGCCCAGCAGCGCCACGGTCGATCCGGGCAGGGCGTGCTCGCTGACCATCGTGAACAGCCGGTTGACCACTTCGCCGTTGACCTTCACCACGCGCGGACTGAGGTTGGCGTCGGCCCCGGCGTCCTCGGCACAACGCTGAAACGCCAGGTTGTCGCGAGGAAAACACGGACCGCCGAATCCCAGCCCGCCCTTGAGGTACCGACGGCCCACGCGCGTGTCGGCCCCGACCGCCGTGGTCACCACGTCGACGTCCGCGCCCGGAATCCGCTCGCAGATCAACGCCAGCTCGTTGGCGAAGCTGATCTTCATGGTCACGTAGCAGTTGAGGCTCAGCTTGGTGATCTCCGCGTTGGTCAGGTTCATGACCGCATAGTACGGATCGTTCTCCACCACGGACGAGTACAGCTCCCGGCACAGTTGCGCCGACCGCTCGTCGGAGGCGCCGATGAGCAGCATGTCCGGATGGAGGAAGTCGTGAATCACCGACCCCAGCGCGACGAACTCGGGATTGTAGACGAACCCGAAGTCCCGCCCGCACACCTTGCCCGTCAGCTTCTCCAGGATGGGCACAAAGACGTGTTCACACGTCGTCGGCATGACCGTGGAAACCAGGGCCACAACGTGGAACGTCTTCTTGGCCTTCAGGCCCCCGGCGATGCGATCGAGAACCGCTTCGACGTACGCGTTGGAGAAGCGGCCGTTCGCGTCGCTCGGGGTCGGCACCGTAACCAGGGTAATGTCGCTGTGCTGCACGGCATACCCGTAGTCCGGGGTGAACTCCATGCGCGCTCGGCACCCGTCCAGCAGCGCCGGCAGTCCCGTCTCGTCGACGGGACACCGTCCGCTGACAAGTGCTTCCATGTGCTCGGCGCTGGAATCCACGCCAATGACGTGATGTCCCTTGCCGGCAAAGCACGCCGCCGAGCAAAGGCCCAGCTTTCCGAGACCGACACAAGATAGGTTCATCGAGAACGCTCCTTACTTGGCGACTTTGATACGTGCCCTGTCGCCGAAGGTCGCCGGCGACGGAGATCCTGTCCGGGCCTTTCGCCCATAGGCGACGATGGCCCTCTTGACCTGTCTGAGCTGTCTGAGCTTCGCCTGTACGTCGCCTCGTTCGGCTCGCAGGGCGAGGGCCAGCTCTTCGTATAACCGTGCCAGATGCGCTCTTTGCGATTCGGTCAGCGTTCCGGCGCGCTGCCGGTCGTGGATCACTCCGGCCACCAGCGTCTCGGCGCGGGCCGCCAGCCGCTCGACTCGATCGAGCTGGCCTTCGCGCACATCGTCGATCTGCTGCCGCAGCAGGCGGCTCAATTCCTCCAGACGCTCTGCCATCCGGTCGGGTGCACGCTTCGTGTGGTCGTCGCTGATGCTCATGGGCTATCGTGCTCCCGCCAGGCTGTGGTCCACTTCTTCCAGCAGGTTCGTCGCATCTTCATTCGTCGGCTCCAGCGCCAGCAGATTGAGCAGCATTTCCCGCGACTGGTCCGGACGGCCGTCCTTGAGGTACAACGCCGCCAGCGCGAACATCACCGAGGCGTCTCCCGGGTGCATGTGCAGGTAGACCTCCAGGTAGTAGATCACTTTGGCGAAGGAACCCATCTCACAGGAGACCTGGAACAGTCCGAGCAGTGCGGTGATGTTGTCGCTGTCCAGTTCGAGCGACTTCATGTAAAGATCGAAGGCCGGCGCGTATTCTCGGCGCTGCTGTGCGACCATGGCCAGACCGGTGTAGGCCTTGGCGCAGTTGGGATCCAGCCGGCAGGCGACGCGAAACGCAATCTCGGCGTCCTCGCACTGGCCCCTCTGAAGGGCGGCCGCCCCCAGACCCACATACGGTCCCGGCTCATCCGGTCCGATAGATGCCGCTTTCTCGTAGCAGCGCTGGGCTTGCACGTAGTTGCCTACCGACGTGTAGCAGTCGCCCAGCTCCCGCAGCACTTCATAGTGCTGGGTTCTCTTGCGTTTTTCGACCTCGTTCATTGGCGCCGTATCCATGTCTGCGTTTCCCCAGTTTCCTGCCACCCTTGCGCTGAGACCATCGGCGTGCGTGCAGGTATCGGAAGATGACCTTGAAGTCCCCTCTCGGCTTGTTCGAGCAATCCAATGGCGTCTGTGAAGTTGCGTTTCCGGCGGCACACCTTGGCCTCCAGCAGGAGGGTCTCCACGGTCGATCGCACCTGATTGACCTGGCGACTGAGCCGGGAGGCCTGTGCGTGATGGCCTGCGCGGAAATGGGCGCCGGCCGCTAAAGACGTCATCCACAACTCATTACGATGGCGTGCGGCCAGATACTCATAGGCCCGGGCCGCCAGCGGCCAATTGCCGTCCGCCTCCGCCTGCCACGCCTGCCGCAACAACTCGTCGAACTGAAAAGGCAGCTCTTCGGGCTGCGGACGCCGCACCCGGATGCCGCAGGCCGCCAGCGAGGCTTCCACCGACAAGCCAGGGTAAGCCCGCCTGGCCTGCCGCAGATCGCCCTCTTTCAACACGGCGCCCCATAGTCCTGCACCACCGCCCTCCAGCAGAAGCGCTTCCCGATCAGACGCGCTGTGAATCAACACGTAGAGCGGATCCTCCACCCACATCTCCTCGATCGGCAGAGTGCCGGGCGCAATCGCCACATAAGCCCCCTCGATCCGTTGCAGCGCTGCATCCACCTTCTGCTGCGCCGAACTCTGCGGATCGACGGGAACCAGAACCACGTTCGGCATCTCGCTGTTCAGCCGCCCGATGTCATGAGACGACAGCGGAATATAGAGCCGATAGGGATAGAACGTGTACCGCCAGAGGCGTCCGCATGTTTCTGCGATGCGCTGGTTCAGCCCATCGACGAGCAGGATGATCGCCAGCTCCTCCAGCTTGTCCCATGGCTTCGGGGGGTGCGTGGTCCGGATGGCCAGCACGTTTCGCAGATACTCCTGGGGGTCCTTGCGGCGCTGGATCGAGATGCGGTCCGACTCCTCGATCGGACTGTAGAACTCCCCCGTGATCGTGGGCAGGTGCTGAAAGTCCGAGAAGAACGCCAGGCGGCGCGTCATGTCCCAATCGATCAGGATGTTCAGATTCTCGTTATAGAGACCCGTCCGGTCCAGCAGATCGCGGCGATGCATCAGGGACACGTGCAAAGCATGGTTGAAGTAGAGCATCAGAAAACGGTCGAAATCCCGGCTGATCTCCACGTGCTTGCTCAGGATCTCCCGGTCGCCGTTGGACAGCACGCGGCAGTAGGTCTTGTACAGGTCGCTGTAGGCCACCTGACAATCGGTCGGCCCCTCCAGCGCCTCGACCAACACCCGTACATGGTTCGGATAGTAGATATCGTCATCATCGAGATAGGCGACGTACTTGCCGCGAGCGCGAGCCAGCGCCTCGTTGAGCGAATGAGGCTTGCCCCGGTTCTCGCGCCGATCGATGAAGAAGATTCGCGGATCGTCGAAGGATGCAACAATGTCACGCACGTCGTGGCCACCGTCGTTGACCACGAAGATTTCCAGGTTCCGATAGGTCTGCCGCACGGCGCTGGCCAGAGCGTAGGGCAGATAGCGGCGCCGATTGTACGTGGGCAGCAACACACTGACCAGAGGACCGCTTCGATCGCGGCCGTCCGGAGCGGAGGGTTGCGACAGATTCTCCTGACGATCTGTGGACATTGGACGAGTGTTCAATCTCACGTATGGCGCCACTATTACAGGGTGAACGGGCTGGCGGGGACTTCCACACCTGGTCGAGGGCCACGCGGCGTCGGAACGTCGCAGATCCCGCCGGAACGACACGAACCGACGCCGAGACGCCGGGCGTCAATCTCGCTTTCGAGCTGATTCAAAATGCCGCCCACCTGGTGCAGTTGCCTGCGAATCGGATAGCGTTCTTCCACGAACCGCCGATAGCCCGCCGGATCGTACTCGCCGCCGAGCGCACATTCGCAGAACTCCTCGGCGATGCGGAACAGACTCAGCGCCGGGAACAGACGGTCGGCGCCGGCGAAGTGGTGCACGATGGGCTTCAGCCCGCAGGCCATGCCCGTCAGCAGCGACTCGATCTGGCTCTCGCCGATGCCGCCGGAGACGATGAAGTGCTTGTCGCCAAGCCACGCGTTCTGGTCGCCCGCATAGGGCTCGAACGACACCACACCGGCCAGGCCGAGCGTCTGGACCATGTGATGCGTGTACTGTTCGAGCATGGGATTCTCGAAATCGCCACAGAAGAACAGCCGATAACTTCCGTCGAGGTAGTGCAGCTTCTGCATGCACTGGAGGAGAAAAGCCGGATTCGATTCCATCGACAGCCGGCCCATGCACGCGAGGTTCCTGCCGCGACCGCGCCGCTGGAACGCGTATCGCGTCGTGTCGATTCCGTGGGGCACGACCGCCAGGCGCGTCCGATTCCGAATGTCGGGCACCCACCTCAGCAGCGTCTCCTCGACAGCCGAGCTGCCAATCTGAATCACGATGTCCACATTCTCCCATCGAACCCGCCGCACCCAGTCGTCGCGGACGTCCGAGCAGCGCAGACTGACGATGGTCTTGCCCGGCGCCGGCGATTGCAGCGCCTCGGCCACGATCGGACCACCGCCGTCGAACCAGGCGATGTCACACCACTGCATCAGACGCGACAGCTCCTCGGGCGTGCGGCCCATGCAGAACTCCGTCTGGAACCGCTCCTGGACGAATGCCCATGCCTCTGCCAGAGTGCCGTCCACGCTCTGCCCAACCCGGAACAACGCGATTTTCGGACGTTTGCTCTGAATCACGCTCAGAATCGGATTGAGCACGTCCTGTTCGGGCCATCGGTGACGCGACCGCAGCAGGACCTCGACGGCCGGACCTTTCTGGCCCTGATCGAGCAACATCGTGGCGACGCGGTTGAGCACCTCGATATTGAGGATGTCCATCCGCTCCATCGTCTCAAGCAGGGAGGCGGCCTCACCGGCCATGCCCGCCGCAAGATAGGCCTCGACGAGATTCCAGACGATCTCCCCGCTGTCCGGGCGCAGCGCATGCGCCTTGACCAGATGCGCAACGGCATCCTCGGAGCGCCCCAGGCAATGGAGGATCGCCCCGGCATCGTTCAGGGCCTGGGCATCCTGCGGAGCCGCCCGCAAGTGCTCGCGGATGCAGCTCCATGCGGCTTCGTATTTCCCGGCCTCGGCCAGTTCCAGCCCACGCTGGTGGGCATTCACAACTGTGTGTGCGGTCATATGTGTGCTCCTTTTGGACAACGGAGTAGAACGCGACTCTTGGCCGATGTGTGCAAACGGCGTGCCGGTGTGCTAAAACGGGGTTTATTTGCCGCAAGGCCCATCGGGACGGATCGTCTGGATAGAAATCAGACATCGACGTCTGCAAAACGACCGTGAACCCCCCTCCGGCCGGCCCGGGTCAACTGATGTAGTCCAGCAACGACAGGCTCATCAGCTTCGCGGCGACCGACAGCGACATCTGGTAGAGAATCTCACGTCGCGAAAGGTCGATGGAAATCTGGGCAATATCGGCTTCCTGGAGCCGCGTGGTCTCGTCCTGCGTGTCAAACTGCATGCTGTCGAGAGTGTCCTTCAGGGCGGTGAGGAACCCGACCTTCGATCCCGTGGAGACGTCGGACTGGATCAGGAGGCTTCGCACTTCCTCCACCGCCTGGACGCACTGATCCACGTAGCTGAGCAACTGCTGGGGGGAAACCTCGCGGTCGTTCTTCAGGATGTCTCGCAGGCTCATCAGGGTGCCGAAAACATCGTAGGTTCCAGGAACGCGGACCAGTTCGACGCCGGTGCCGGTAATCTGCGTGGTATCGACATAGAGAACGCATCCCGTGCGCGAATCCGTCACCGCCTGGTTGGTTGCCCCGCCTGCGGGCACCGTGACGAACGTGGCGCCGTCGTCGATGGAGACTCGGTAGTTGCTTCCATCATGCTCGACCATCAGCCAGACATCTCCGCGCACGTTCGAGGTGCCGGTTCCGTTCCGGGCCCCGGTGCCGCCGAGGAAGATCGGGGCCTCGCGTTGGTTGGCTTGAAAAATGTCGTCGCCGACGCGAAACGCCTCGATTTCCACCGCCGGGGCCACGTCGATCCGCCGGGATTCCTCGCCCCCTTGATAGGTCACGCCGACGATCTGCCCGCCGGAGTACTCTACCGCGTAGGGTGGAGCGCTGGTGTTGTTTCCGGAAAACAGGTACTGGTTCGCGTGCTTGGTGTTAGCCAGCGAGACCAGTTGTTCCAGCGTGCTGTTGAGTTTCTCGGCGATTCGCTCCTGTCCTTCGTTGTCGTAAACGCCGCCGACGATCTCGGTCAGGACCGTTCGGCTGTCGGCCAGTTCGGACGCCATGTTCTCGATGACGGTTGAGGAAATCTCGAGCGTGCCGATCAGGTTCTGGATGTTCTCGATGTAGCCAGCCAACGAACGATCCTGCGTGTTCAGGCCGAGAATCCGATAGGCCTCCGAGGGGCTGTCGGAGGCCCGATTGACCCGGTTGCCCGTGGAGGCCTGCTCCTGCAACGTGGTGATCGCCCGGGTATGGAGAGACAGGGCGTAACTGACATTGTCGCATATGCTGGCTAATGAACCGCTCATGGTTGCCTCACAGTCGTTTTCTACAGACTGCCCAACAGGCTTACCGGCCGCTCAGTCCTTCGGCCCGAGGTCTCCTGGCGTCAAACCATGTCCATCAGCGACATCAGCACCGTCTGCTGCGTCGTGAGGAACTTGGCCATCGCCTGGAACATCGTCTCAAAGACGATCAATTGGGCCGCCTCATCGTTGATATTGACACCGCTGATCTCGCTCTGCTGCTTCTTCAGGTCCTGAATGACCGCCTCAATGTTGTCCTGTCTCGACTGCCGCAGCGCCACCTGCTGTCCGATATTGGCCATCGTCCGCTGGTAGTACTCGTTGGCGGTCATGCCCCCGAGGCTCTCCACCGACGCGTCATGAACGCGGGCCATCCGCAGCGCCGCCTCATTGTCGCTCAGGTCCGCGCTCAGGGCCGTGGCAATCCGGTCCGGGTGGTTGGCTATATCGGCGCAAACGCTCATCTCCGAGGCGCTGGCGCCGGAGAAGAACACGTTCATGCCCGCCGCCGCCAGAAAACCTGAGGTGTCCGTCGTCTGAAAGACGTCGACGTCGAAGGTGTCTCCGTTGTTGAGATCGCCCGTGCTCAGCGCGATCTTGATCCCGTTGGCCATCTCGATCACGTCGCCGGCGGCGTAACCGTCGCCGACGCTCAGCGTGGCAATCACATCCCCGCCGGAATTCGTGACCGTCAGACGAACGACCCCGTTTCCGACGGCGCCGGTGCCGCTGACCGTGAAACGGAGCGTCTCATTGGACTCTCCATCATACGTGCCCGAAACGGAGATCGTCGGCGGAACCGCCGCGGTCAGATTGCTGGCCGTCGGTCGCGGCAGCACGGCCGGAATGAAGTCGAACTCGTACCCGAGATCGGACACAATGTGGAGCTTCGACGAGTCTGAGGATCCGTTTAGACCCGGGATGGCGTTGATCTTGGCGGCAATCGAATCCAGTGTGTCGGGCAAGGCGCCGGACACATCCACAGTCACGGCGTGTCGCCGGATCTCGCCGGTGTCCGTGTTGGTGACGCGAATGTAAAAGGTCCCGTCGGTGATCGGCGGTTCGACCTCGCTCAGTTGGTCGCTGTTCATCGCCCAGCCGTCCATCTCCGTGAACGCCCCGTCCAGCCCGACCCCCTGAACATGGCATGTGTTGATCTGGACCACAATGCTCTTGGCCAGCGTGTCGAGTTTCTTCTGAAGCTCCGGCAGCAGTTCGTTCTTGAGCGAGAGCAGTCCCCCGAGACGCCCTCCTTCCACAAGCAGGCCGTAGCCCTCGGTTCCCGCGGCTTGTAGGGCCAGCGATCCGTTGTTCTGCATCGTGACGGAGACCTCCAGGGTAATCGCCCCCGTGACCACCGGAAGCCCGTCGATGGAAACGTCGACCCCGCCGTACTCTCGGGTCTGCGTTTCAATGCCCGTCAATGCCGCCAGTTCGGCGATCAACTGATCCCGACTGTCGCGCAGGTTGTTCGCTTGCCCTCCGTTGATCTCCACGCCCTGAATCTTGTTGTTCAGCTCGGCAATCTGTGCCGTCAACGCGTTGATGGAATCGGCGACGTTCTGCGCCTCGAGCACTACCTGGTCTTCGAGACTGGTCAGCGAGTCGCCCAACCGCCGGAATTCCGTCGTCAGGATCTGGGCGGAGCTGATGACCTCGTTGCGCCAGGTTTGCTCGAGCGGGTTGGCCGCCAAGCCGCGCAACGCATCGAAGAACGTGTCGAGCGTCTCGTTCAATCCGCCGCTGGCGCCGAATTCTCCGAACGTCGTTTCCACGGAGCTCAGCGTGGACAGTTCCTGAGAGATCTGCGCGTTGGAGGAGGTCTGGCTGACGATCTCCCGCTCCAGGAGGCTGTCGATCATGCGCGTGACGCCGACGATGTCCACGCCCGCGCCGACCGCCGCCGCCCCGGTCTGTGTCGCTTTCGACGGACGCAGCTCAATGCGTTGACGATGGTAGCCGTCGGTCGACGCGTTGGCGACGTTGTTGCCGATCACGTCCATCGCCGCGTACGCCGCACTCAGACCGCTCAATCCAATCGAGAAGCTCTGCATAGGCCGATCCTCAACCGCCGTCCGGCAAGAGACCGCGCCGGCGGCCATGACATTCCCTTGTGCCGCTAATAGTGCAGATTGACCAGGCTCACATTCGCCTGACGATGCACCGTCCCCCGAGCGTTGTACGTGGCTTTACCCTGGGCGTCCTGCCCGAAGAACACCCGCATCAACGAGCGATTGAAGCGGGCGCAATCCGCTACCAGCGCGGTGGTCAGCACATATTCCCGTTTCAGTTGAGCGACCAGGTCCTTCAGACGGGTTTGCCGATCCTCTACCGCCCGACGCCGCGGATCGACGAGCAGACGCCGCAACGCCGACAGCGTCATCGAGCCCGGCTCGCATCCCAACTCGTCGGCCAGTTCCTTGCGGATGGCCTGGCGCCGCTGGATCGCCGCCAGGCGCGACTCCGCCTCCTCCTGAAGATCACGGAGAAGCGCTTCCAGAGCCTTGTCGTCTCGCTTGATGATCAGACTGCGCAGAACATCCAGTTGAGACAACGTGCTCTGTGTGCTGCGGATATCCTCATCCAGGGCCGCCAACAGGGCGTCCACCTTGATTTCTGCCACGCTCGATATCATCGTCAGAGTTCCTCGTTCACCGATCCACCGCCGGCGTCAACCCCGTCCATCGTCTGGAAATGCTGGTACAGGTCTTGCCACAACCCGAACCCTCCTTTGTTCGCCACATCCTGGGCCAGATACGACCAAAACATGCCGTGCACCTGGTCGGCGGCGACGTCGTCGTCGAAGCCGGAATCCTCAATGGAGTTCTTGACCTCCTCGAACAACTTGGTCAGGAGAACCGATTCGAAATCCTTGGCCAGTTGCTTCTTCTCCTCGTCGGAGGCTCTGCGGATCGCCTCCGCATCCATCCCCTCGATCGGGTCGGATGCGGCGGACGCGACCTGGCGAAGAGCCGCCGGCGGCACCGCCAGAGGCAGTGCGATCGATTCGATGCCGTCCATCTCGGTTTCCTTACATGATCACCAGCTTGGCCTGCAAGGCGCCCGCCTCTTTCAACGCGTTGAAGATCGCAATCAGATCGCGAGGCGACGCCCCGATGGCGTTCAGCGTCTTGGCCAGCTCGGACACCGTCACCGCCCGTTCGACCGGAATCAGGTAGGCGTTCTGCTCCTCCACGCCGACCATCGTCTCCGGGACCACCTCGGTGGAACCCGCCTCGGAGAAGGGCGCCGTCGGCTGTGAGACCTGGGCGGTTTCCTTGACCTTCACCACCAGACTGCCTTGGGAGATCGCCACCGACGAGATACCGACGTTTTCGCCGACCACGATCGTGCCGGTGCGCTCGTTGATCACCACCGTCGCGGGCATGTCCACCGTGACCTCTTTCTGCATGATCTCGTCGAGGAACGCAATGACGTCCTTCTGCGCGACCTCGGCGGGGACCATCACCCGGATGCTGGCGGCGTCCAGAACCACGGCGCTGTCGGCATACGATTGATTGATGATCTCGCTGATGCGCTGGGCCGTCGAGAAATCGTTGTTGCGCAGGCTGAACGTGATGAAGCGCCGGCCGGCCACCTGCTCGATGAAGCTGGCCAGTTCCGATTTCTCCACGATCGCCCCGTCGGCGACGCGCCCGACCGTCTGATGGTTCTTCGACATCGACGCCTGCTTGCCCGCGACGGACCAGCCGCCGAGCGAGATGCCTCCCTGCGCAACCGCATAGACCTGACCGTCCAGGCCTTTCAGCGGAGTCGGCAGAAGCATGGCTCCTTGCAGGCTCTTGGCGTCGCCCAGCGCCGAGACGTCCACGTCGACGCGCATTCCCTCCCGATCGAAAGGCCCGAGTTCGGCGGTCACCATCACCACCGCGATGTTGCCACCGGTCAATTCGTTCGGCATCAGCACCAATCCGGACTCTCGCAGGATGTTCGTCAGCATCTGTCGCGACAGAAGGCCCGAGTCGCCGGTGCCCGCCAGACCGATCACGAGCCCCACGCCCGTCAGCGGGTTGCCGCGCACGCCCTGGATCTCGACGATGTCCTTGATGCGTTCGGCGCGAACCGGAACGCAGGCCATCGCAAGCAGCACAAGCAGTACGCCGATGCCTCTGCTCCTGATGATCCGGAGGAGACGTTCCGATCCGGCGACCGGAACGGCCGGGCTAGAAGCGCTCATGAATTCCATCGTTGGGTTTCTCCAAAGAAGCCGCAGGAATCTCCGCCCCCGCCCTCACCAGGGCCACAGGACGTCGAACACCCGGCCGAGCCATCCCGTTCTCGTATAGGGGGCCGCCACCCCGCCGTTCTGCGTGACGATGCGGAAGTTCGCCACCTGCGCGCTCTTGACCGTGTTGTCGAACGCAATGTCGCTGGGTCGAACGATGCCGCTGACTTCGATCGTCTGCACGTCGCCCGCGATGTTCCGGTCACGCGTCCCGATCACCACCAGGTTCCCGTTGGGCAGGATGTCCACAACCACCGCACTGACCCGGTCTTCGAAGCTCCGCTCGTCCTTGTAGTCCGCTTTGCTCTTCAGCTCGTTTTCCGACGCGGCGTTCATCGTAAAGCCCGGGATGCTGGGCAGAAGGTGGTCGATGTTCAGATCGCCGTTGAACGCGCTGGACCGTTCCGTCTCTTTCTGGAGGTCCCGCTTGGCCTTGTTGTCCACCTTGCTGTCTTCGACGATCGTGATCGTCAGCACGTCGCCGATGTTGCGCGCCACGTCGTCGGCGTACACTGTCTTCATGTTCGTGTCGCGCTTGGCCCAGATCGAGCCGGCCTGAAGCGTCTCGGCGGCGCCGAGTGCCAGGGCCATTGCCAGCCATAGTGTCGTCTTCCTCATTCGTCTTCCTTCCACATTGGGGTCGGGCCTGCGAGAAGTGTCCGCGATCCGTCCCCGGTCTTAGAGCGCCGGTTCCACCGAACCGTCGGGCATGATCTTGCAAACGATGATCCTCGACGAGTCGGCGTTTCGCACCTTGACGAGTTCGCCCATCCGACCGTCCTGGAGCGAAGTGCCCATGGCGGTGACCAGGATGCCGGGACGCTCGATGCGGATGAGCACCGTTTCGTTGCGTCGCACCTGCACCCCCGTCGGCGCGGCGCTGAGCATGCTGTCACGAATCTCGGCTCCGGCGGCGACGGTGCGCGTGGCCACCAGTCCGTACGGGGGCTTCCACCCGGACGGCTCCGGGTGGTCCGACACAACCGCTTGGATTGTCACGTTGTCCGGCGTCAGGGCCGTCCCCTCGGCGATCTGCGCCGTCGCGACGACACGATGCGTCCGGTACTTCAGACGGAACGAGACGTCGCGCGTCCCCACGTCCCGGCCGTCCGCCGTCACCTGCACGCGTACGGTCACGTGGCCGCGAACCGCGCCGCGAACCAACTCGGGTTTCAACTGCACATCCTGCGGCCGTTCCGAGAGAACGAGGTCTTTCGGCCGCGCGACCGCGATGATCTCACACACCGAATGCGAGCCGCCCAACTGCTGGACGAACTGCCGTCCGATCTCGACGAAGTCTTCCACCTCGATGATCTGTTGCTGGCGGCGCACGGTCACGGAATCGGCGCCGGTCAGACGCACCTGATCGGCCCCAATCCCGCAGGTGGCCAGACGACTGAGGATGGTGGGACGATCCAGAACCAGTTTCTGGCCCGGCGCCGAGAAGCGACCCAGAAGCACCTGGCGGGCCTTGGCGACGAGCGGCGCCGATCCGCGGATCACGCTGATCTGTTCGAGGTTCAACTGGTTGTCTTCCACCGTCACCTCGCGGGGCAGGTGGACTTGCAGACGCATTTCGTCGGGCGCATCGTCGGCCGCCGCCGTCACGGCGCTCGTAACAACGCCGAGCGGCAGGAGGCCCGCCGCCATCCCAACCAGAATGAATACCCCACGCTTCATCGCCGGCTCCCGTTAGAAGATGTTGTTGGTGTTGCGCAGCATTTCGTCACCGGCCTTGATGGCGCGCGAGTTGATTTCGTACGCGCGCTGGGCCGTAATCAGGTTCACCAGCTCGTTGACCATGTGCACGTTCGATTTCTCCAGAAAGCCGGACTGAATCGATCCGAAGCCGTCCTGCGCGGGAATGCCGACCACGGCCTCGCCGCTGGCGTCCGTCGGGGCGTACAGGTTGTCGCCCTGGCTTTGCAGGCCCGACGGATTGGAGAAACGGACCAGTTGGATCTGGCCGATCACGGAGCGGACGCCCGCCTGATCGGTGACGTTGATGCCTCCGTCGGCGCCGATGTCCACCGAGGCGGCCTCGGTGGGGATCGTCAGGGCCGGCTCGATCATGTAGCCGGTCATGGTGACCACCTGCCCGTTGGCGTTGGTCTGCAACGAGCCGTCGCGCGTGTAGCGGATGTCCCCGTTGGGCATCACGACCTGGAGGAAACCCTCGCCGCGAATGGCGATGTCCATGTTCCGGCCCGTGTTGCGGAACTCCCCCAGACTGAAGATCTTCAGCGTCGAGGCCACGCGGACGCCGCTGCCGATCTCCAGACCGGTCGGCGCATTGATGCCCGGGGCCACTTCCGTGCCCGCCTCCTTCTGCCGGGCGTACAGCAGGTCTTGAAACTCGACCTGGCTCTGCTTGAATCCGGTGGTGTTGACGTTCGCCAGGTTGTTGGCGATCACATCCACCAGCGTCTGCTGGGCCATCATGCCCGTGGAGGCTGTGGAGAAAGCTCGTATCATGGGCGACTCTCCTTATCTGCACAGCGAATCGGCGGCGCGGCCTTATCCCATGGCCACGCCCATCACGCTGTTCGTCGCATCCTTCTTGGTGTTCACCAGCTTCATGTTCGATTCATACATCCGCGAGACCATGATCATGCTGACCACCTCGTCGATGATCTGCACGTTGGACGCTTCCTGGTACCCCTGCTTGACCACCACCTCCTCGACGTCCTTGGGCGGCACATCCTGCGGGGCCCGGTAGCAGCAGAACCCGGCCGCTTCGAGCTGGTCTTCCTTTCCCGCAAAATCCACGATCCGGAACTGCCCGATCGAGCCGCCGCCCGCGTTGATCTGCCCGGTCTGACCGACGGTGATCTGAGAAACGTCGATCCCCGCCGGAACGGCCAACGGACCGAAGGCGCCGGCCACCGCGCGTCCCTCCGAATCCACGATCTGCCCATTCTGATTGGCGCGAAACACGCCGTGCCGGGTATACAGCGGTCCGTCCGGAGTCTCGATGACGAAGAACCCTTTTCCATAGAGCGCCACGTCGAGCGTCCGCCCCGTCTCGACCAGATTGCCCTGCGAGAAATCCAGAGCGCTCGCGGCCGCATTCTGCTGATCGTCCAGCATGCTCGAGAACGAACTGCACCGGCGCTTGTATCCGCTGGTGCTGACGTTGGCCAGATTGTGCGCGATGATGTCGAACTCTCGCGTCAACGCCCTCAGGCTTGCACTGACCTGGCTTGTGACATCGGCCATGCTACGCTCCCTGCTCCACGACCGTGCCGTCCGACGCGACCGTCGCCGGTTCGGTCGTCACGTCGTCCGTCTCGTCCTGGACGCCGGCCCTGGAGGCAATCCCATTCGTCATGCGCACCAATTCGTCCACTTCGGATTCGTTCAGTCCCGACAACTCGACCGCAATGGAAACCCCTGTGCCGGCGACGCGACTGTGCCGCACCACGCCTACGTCCTCCATGACGCAGGTCTCGTCGGCGGCCAGTTCGTTCCCGCCCCCGCCGACCCCGGCCGGACGGAACATCACCAGGACTCTCTCCCCGGGACGGAAAGGCGTTGGAAGCTCGATCCGCAGTCCGGGGCCGGCCAATTCCGTGACCGTCCCGGAAACAAACTCCGGCGCGCCGGGCCCACGATCGACATCGACGCGATCGGAACCCGCCGCGGCCGCCTGCGACTGTCCCTTCCTGGCGAAAGGAAAGCGGGCCACCAGGGCCGGCATCCTCACCGCCACGCGAGGAAAACGCCGACGGTTGACGAACCGCACGCTGTCGGTGTGGTTGAGCACCAGCCGCGTTCGATCGCACGTCACCGCGGTCGTGTCAAATTCCCAGACGTATACGCCAAACGCGTATCGCGCGCACCAGAGGTCGCCGGCGCGCGTCTCCACGGGCTCCTCCAACTCCACCGCCAGCTCGAGATCGTCGTTGCGCACCACCTCGGCCCGGACCGGAACGCCGGCAGGACGACGCCGACGACGGGTCACCTCCACGATCTTGCCGACCGGGATGTCACGGCTGCTCGGCCGGCGAGAGCCAGCCATTCCTCCGAGCGACCGCACGGCCCGGAAGCCCAGCCGCTCCCGAAGATAGGCCACTTCCGTCTTGAGCCGCTCATTCTCCTCGACCGTTCGCGTGCGCGCGCACTCCGCCAGAAGCTTGGCGGCGCCGCGATCGAAGGCGTCGACCGTCGTGAAGATGTCATGGCTGTGTCCCAGGCCGCTTCGCATGACGATCGCCAGCAGGATCTGACGATCACGGCCGTTGAGCCCCCGTTGCACGGCATTCTCCGCGAACAGCTCCCGCGTCAGGTCTCGACTCCGCGTCCGACGACGGTGGCTGATCCACCACAACAGAAAGACCAGAACCGCCAGGATCACCGACGCCGCCAGAACGAATTCGTACCGTGACGCATACGAGGGCGAATCACCGCTCATCCGGCGCGCCGCCGACCACCGCTCGATCGGCGTCAGCACGCCAATCGCCGCCCGGCTGGTATCCCATAGCACGTCACTGACGATCATCTTATTTCCTCATCGGCCCATCACGGCGACCGGTCCTACCGAATCAGGTTCGTCAACTCCTGGAGAATCTGATTGGCCACCGTGATCGTTCGTGCGTTCGCCTGGAATCCGTTCTGAGCCTGGATCAGCGTCACGAATTCGGTCGCCACGTCGGCGTTGGACTTCTCCAGCGCCCCGCCATGGATGGAACCGGCCCCGGCGGTGTTCGCCTGCGTGATCACCGGCGCCCCCGAGTTCGCCGACGGAACGTAGTAACCATCGCCTGCGCCTTCCAGGCCGGCAGCGTTCTTGAACAGGGCCACCGCCATCGTCGCCAGATCCTTCTTGATCCCGTTGCTGAAGCTGCCGATCAGCACGCCTTCGTTGTCGATCGACACCGCCGACAAGCTGCCGGCCTCGTAGCCGTCCTGCTCGCGCGCCACCGCCGTCGAGTTGCCTGCGAACTGGGTCAGACCGTCAAACGATCCGACGGTGCCCAGCTTCAGTTGGATCGTCTGCGAATGGTCGACGTCGTGGGCAAACGTTACGGTGAACTCCATGTTCGTGCCATCGGGCACCCCGTTGAAGGCGCCGGTCTGAGAATCGAAGGTAATGCCTTCGATGCGCCGGCTGTCCAGATCGATGGACGCGATGTTCCCGGTCATGGACGTCAGGATCATGTCCCAGGTGTTGACGGTGTCGGTCCGCACGAAGGCGGCGGACATGACGTGCTTGCCGCCCTGCGAGTCGTACATGGCGATGTTGACCCCCTTGACTTCGTCGCCGCCCACCGTCTTCAATTCGAAGTACCCGGGCAGGTCCAGTGCGCCGTCGCCGCTGTAGGACATGGTGATGTCCGATCGACTGTAACCGGTGGCGTTGTCGGTGATGCGGATGTATCCGTTGGCCAGCGAGGCGGTCGCGCCGCTGAGCACGTTGGTGTTCAAGTGGGTGATCAGATCGTCCAGCGTGGTGTCGGCGCCGACCGTGAAGTCCAGGGCGGCTCCGCTGAACGCCGTTCCGTCGGGATCGTACCCTTCAAAGCTGATCGTCCCCGTCTGAGCGGCGCCCAGTTCGCCGCCGGCGCCCGAACCACCTGAGAACTGATCGAGTTGATCGATCTGTGTCGTGGCGGTCGCATCGGCGTCGCCGACCGTGAACTTCGAGGAAGCCATCAGCAACTGCGCCGTGGTGGTGCCGGTTGCATCGGCGCTGAGGTTGCCGCTGACGACGATCTCCGTAGTCTGACGGGCCGCCAGGGCCACGTCGTAGGGGACCCGGACGTTGCTGCTGCCGGGAATCTGGAATCCATCGGCCTCCCCCACCAGTCCCAGCCGCTGCACACGGTACCCCGTGGACGGATCGACCAGATATCCAGCCTCATCGACGCCGAACGTGCCGGCCCGCGTATAGAGGGACTGTTGGCCGTCGCTGACCACGAAGTACCCCGCCCCTTCAATCGCCACGTCCAGCGAATTGCCCGTGTTCACGATGTTGCCCTGAGCCATGTTCGCGGAAATGCCCGCGACGCCCACGCCGCTTCCCATCTGCTGCGGATTCGTTCCGCCGATCCGATCCGTGGGTTGCGACGCCTGCTGGAGGGTCTCCCCGAGCAACTCGCTGAACGTGATCGTGCTCGCCTTGAACGCCGTGGTGTTGACGTTGGCCAGGTTGTTGCCAGCCACGTCCAGCATCTTCTGATGGGCCTGGAGTCCCGTCACCCCAGATGACAACGCATAACTCATCGCACTGCTCTCCTACTACTGATAATGCCGATTGGCCCGTTATTCTCGTACTGAAAGCACATCCGCCAGACTGACCTGATGATCGCCGACGATCAACTCGATCGCACCGTCGTCGAGAACCACCTCCTCCACTTCTCCCGTCTGGGTCTCCTGCGTCCCATCGTCGGCCGTCGTCGCAAACGACACGTCCTTGCCGATCAGCGAACTGGCGTATCCCTGCTGGAGGGACGTCAGCACCTGGCTGAAGGAATTGTTCATGCTCTCCAGTTGCTGGAGCTGCGAGAACTGCGCCAGTTGTGCCGCCATGTCCTGATTGTCCATCGGTTCCAGCGGGTTCTGATTCTGCAACTGCGTAACCAGCAGCGTCATGAAGTTCATCTGCAAGTCGCTGGCCGACGTGACGGTACCCGTGGTACTCATGTGCGTTCCCTTCGATACAAACCATTGCGTTCCCCGGCCGCTCCGTTTCTGCGTGACACGCATCCACGTCGGCCGACGGTCCGTGGCCAAGGTTTGCAATTGTCGTGCCACAGACGCCCCGCGCGTCCGTTCGCCGGCGTGCGCGGGGATCGTACCTCGCGTCCAAACAGGCACTTAGGCGTCGGGAATGTTTTCTTGCAGGCGAGAACCGGTCGGGCCGGGACGCGGCGGAAGGCGACGAATCTTCCTGCAATCCAGAGAATCCTGCCTGCGGCGCAGCGCCGGAAAAAAATACGGATGGATGATTTCTATTCGCCGATCCCGCGAGAATTTCCGCGTCCCATAAGAATTATCGGATGAGTCCTATATGGGCGCGCGATCGCACCGCGTCGGCAGCCCGGCCGAAACGTGTCCTATAAAACACGGAGATCACCCCTGCCGCGCGCGGCTCGTTCCTGACGTGACATAGATACCCGTCCAATAAAAATTAAAGTTGTCGGAAATCGGCAGTCGATGGGGTCGGTATCGTGCAGGAACGGATGCAACACGACACCAGAAACGACTCAGTGACATCGGGGTGGTATGAGCTTACTTCGAAGAATCGCGGTCATCAGCAGAGACTCTCACATTCACAGCCTGGCCCAGGAAGTGGCCCACGAGGTGTTCGTCGCGGACGACCTGTCCGAGGCCGGTGACATGATCGAAACGGTAACGCCCGATCTGACGTTGTTCGACGGGACGGTCCCTCCGAGTCACATCCGCTGCTTCCTGGACCGCATCGGTCTTCGGATCCATCCGGTGCCGGTGACCGTCGTGGCGATGATGAACCCCTCGTCCTTCTCCGAGATGGAATACGAACGGGCCGGCGTTTCCCACTATCTCGTCGGCATGGAGGATTGCCGGCGTCTGCACGAGATCGCCGCCGGCATCCGAGGGGCGGCGCGGCCCGGCGAGCCTGCCGACGGCGTCCGACACGAAGACTACTTCCTCAACGAGTACGCCGAGACCATCGCGATGGTCGGAAAGAGTCCCGCGGTGCGCGAGGTCCTGCGAATGATCGAACTGGTCGCGGACAGCCAGTGCAACCCCGTGCTCATCCTGGGCGAAACCGGCACGGGCAAGGAGGTCGCCGCCAGCGCGATCCATGTACGCCGGCATCCCCAGGAACCTTTCGTCGCGATCAACTGCGCGGCGCTGACCGCCACACTGCTCGAAAGCGAGCTGTTCGGACACGTCAAAGGGGCGTTCACCGGCGCCGACCGCGACAAGACGGGCCTGCTCGAACAAGCCGGCGCCGGCACGCTGTTTCTCGATGAGATCAGCGAGATGCCGCTCGAACTCCAGGCCAAGCTCCTCCGCGTGCTTCAGGAGCGGACCTTCCGCAAGGTCGGAGGTGTCAAGGACCTGACCTGCCATGCCACAATCATCGCATCGAGCAACCGCAACCTGAAGAAGGACGTCCGAGAAAACCGTTTTCGTCAGGACCTGTACTATCGTCTCAACATCTGCCCGATCGTGCTGGCGCCGCTGAGGTCACCGCAGCGACGCGAAGACATTCGCCTTCTGGCCCAGTACTTCCTGGCCCGCTCGAACATCCGTGGAACGCTAAGCAACAAGGTGACTGCGATCACGCAGATGGCCCTCGAATCGCTGTGCCGGCATGAATGGCCCGGAAACGTGCGCGAACTGCGCAACGTGATCGAACGGGCGATCCTGCTGGAGAAGACGGACAAAATCGGCCTTAACAGCATTGTTATCGAGCCTGCGGACGGCGAAGAGCCTTCGCCCGGCCTGTTGGGCGAACGGGCCCGCGACTTCTCGCTGGAGAAGGCCGAACGCGAACTGATCGCCCGCGCCCTGCACGAGACGGGCTGGCAGAAGACCCAGGCGGCCTCTCTTCTGGGCATCACACGTGCGACGCTGTACGCCAAGGTCAAGCAATACAACATCCAGAAGCAGACCCGCCAGGCGAGCGAGGTTTGCCTTGCCGCCTCCGAGCCGGCCGAGTCGGACGTGGTTGCGGTTGGTTAGCCGCCGCATCCGGCGCCGGCCCGTCCGGCCTGCCGCATTTGTCCCCGCTACGATCCGACATCACACACTCCCTCTGAAACGCCTCCGCTGGGTCACCGCAACGCCGCTGTCAGAAAATCGGGCGGTCCGTATAGAATCCTGACATCGGCCGGAAACGATGCACCATAGAAGAAAGGCCCTTTCCTCGGCTCCTCCGCCCTCTACGGGCCGTTCGACCGCTGCCGCCTCCTCGCGACCGCCTCCCTGGCACGCCTGTTGCTATGGTCTCGATATGGTCGTGGGCCATGCTCTGCGAACGCCGAAGACGGTTCGGAGCGCCGCCCGCACTGAGAGAGCTGAACGTTATGCCGATGAAACGGCCACAACTCAATCGCAAGAAGAAGACGCAGGCATCTGATGGTCCATCCGGACCGCTCCACGAGGAGCTCTTTGCGACCCCGGTCAACCAGCCGGAGTACGGCGACATCTTCGCCTCCTTCCTCGACCTCGCCTCAGAGGCCGGGCCCTCCGAGTTTGGCGATCCCCTGGAAAGCCCGCCGACGACGGCGCTGCGTCTGCCTCGTCCACGATTCACCAACGTGCAGAAAGGGCTGTTCGCCGGAATCGTCTTCGTTGCGGCGCTGGTGACCTATGCGGTGCTCCGGATCGTGCCGTCGGCGTCACAGGAACAGGTTCCTGTCCAGCCGGATGCGGCGCAGAACCAGCACACGTCGTTTCAACCGTCCTACACGGACCCACCGGCGCAGTCGCCGCTCCAGTCTCGTGAACCAAACCCACCGGCGCCTGAACCGGCCGCGACTCCCCCAAGGGCGGAGATCAACCTGCCGACGGTCGAACCGTTGTCTCTGCAGATCGCCAACAAGCTCTATCTGGGCGCCGACTATGAGAGCGCCCTGGCGACGTGCGACAAACTCTACCGGCGTCTTCCTCCCACCGAGGAGCAGCAACCGTTGCGGGACTTCCTGCTGCTTCGCATGGCCTTGTGCAGCCGCAACGCCGGCAACGCGCAGCAAGCCGACAACATGCTCCGAACCGTCTCGCTCAGCCGTTTCCCCGTGCTTCGTGCCCTGGCGCGATACCATCAGAGCACGACGCTGATGGAACGCGAGCGCTACCTGGAGGCGGCCACGCGAGCGTATCAGACCATCGCGCTGGTCGAGGTGGTGGACTACGACCAGAAATGGGTGCGGGCGGTCCAGCGCCAATGCTCCTTCCTGATCTCCGAGGCGTTGACCCGAAGCCTGCTGTCCCTGCGCGACGCCGACGGCGACCTGCCGGCGGAGCTGTGGATGCGGCACCCGGACATCGACCCCTTCGTCAACCTCGACGAAGCCCAACTGAAGGTCTTCCTGACCTCGGGGTCCGAGAAACTCGACGAAGCCCTGCTGGGGCCGCAGATCCGACCGACCGGGGAAAAAGGCCATTGGTCGGTCATCTGCAACGGCGCCCCGATCGAGGAACTGCTGTCGCGGTTCGCCACGAACACGGGCTACAATATCCAGTGGCCGGAGAGCAGCCGGGTGGCTCTGGAGGAGGAGACGCTCCGCCGGCGGCCGGCCTACCTCTATCTGCGATCCGCGACGACGCAGCAGGTGATGACGATTGCGGCCGGCAGCGTCGGTTTGCTGGCCCGAATGGATACGAAGGGCAGTGTCCGCATCGTCGATCCATCCTCTTATATCTCATTGGCGGAACACACCGAACTGCTCGCCGAGGAGTCCGTCTCGCTCTGGCAACGGTTCCTCCTGACCGCCGAAGATGACACCCGGGTCTCCAGCAGCCATTTCGCCCTGGGGCTGCTCTACGCCGCACGCGATCGGACCGACGAGGCGATCGCCGAGTACCGGCTGATCGCCAATCGATTCCCGAAAGACGCGCTGGCGCCTCACGCCCTGCTGTGTTCAGGCCGGCTCAAGGTGGCGCTGCGCGACTACGCGGGTGCCCAAGGCGACCTGAAGCAACTGGTGGACCTCTATCCTGAAACCGATCTGGCGGACCGCGCCTGCCTGTATCTGGCCGATGCAACCCTAAAGGCCGGGCTGTACGAGGAGGCGACGAATCTGTACCGCAGGGTGTACAACATGGGCCTATCGCGCGACACGCAGACGGAATCGGCGCTGGGGGCCGGACAGGGCTTCTACGAGACCGAGCGGTATGAAGATGCGGCCAAGTGGCTGAGCCGCTACGTCACGCTGGCCCAGAACCAGAACCGTCGGGAGTTCCACGCCGCTTGTCTGCTCCTTGGCAAGACCTATCTGGCGCTCGAAAGACCGCAGGAGGCCCACGCCGTGCTGAACCTCGCGCTCAAGGGCGATCTGTCGCAGCAGCAACACATCGATACTGTCGTCGCTCTGGTTCGCGCCTACATGCAGCAGGGACTCTACGTCGAGGCCTTGAATACGCTCGCGGGCGCCAACGCCTGGCAACTGTCGCAGCAGGAGGCCGTCGAGCTGCTGCTGATTCGCGCAAGGATTCTGCGATCCATCGGCCTCCAGAACAAGGCGATCGCGATCCTCGGAGAGAAAGGGCAGTTCCTTCCCAGCTCCGAGCTTCGAGGCAAGGTGGCGCTGGAACTGGCAAGCTGTTGCGTCGACGCCGGCGATCTGGAGCGGGCCCGCAAGACGCTGAGCGAAACGCTCACCCTGGTCGAGCCCGGGCCGCTGGCCCAGCAGATCGGCTGCGAGCTGGCGCGCATTTGCCTTCGTGTGGGCCAGAGCGGCCAGGCAGTTTCGGTCTGCTTGCAGTTGCTCGAACACACGGACGATTCCGCAGAGAAGAGACAGATACAGACGCTGCTGGCGGAGGCATACCGTCAGCAAGAACAATACGACCGGGCGGTCTCGGTGCTGCTGGAGGCCCCGACGGCTTCTTCGAGTTCCGGCGGCGCGCTGCCCAATCCGGGGGTGGGAATATGACCACAGACCGACACGTGCCTCTCGATTGCGGATGGCGGACCGGCACGCTGGCCGCAGCGATCCTCTGCCTGGTCGTGGGATTGCCGCTGGACCCGATCTGGGGACAGGCAATGCCAAAGCCGCCAGCGAACCGCCGCACGGCGAAAGCGCCGGCCCGGCAGAACACCAACCGGCAGACCACGCCGGAGAACAGCGTGACTCCGGAGTATTCCTCGCCGGACGCCGATTACGCGGTAACCGGTCTTCTGAGCCGCACAACGGCGCGAAGCGAGGAAGTCGACGCCAATCTCCCCTGGAGCACCGGCCTGACGCGTCGCCTCTGGGAGAGTCGCATGGCGGCCCCCGATCCGAACGAAGACGCCGAGACGCGGGCCGCCCTGGACGACCTGATCCGTCGCATTCGCACCGTGCGATTCGAAGACAGCTCCCTGGAGCCGGTATTCTCGGCGCCCGCGGAGCCGGCGGTCCCGACCAGTCCGATACCGGTTGTCAGCGCCACACCGACGCCGCAGACGCCGCCGGCCGAGCCCGTCGCCGTTCCTTCAAAGCTGTCCGAACCGCCTAACGCGCTGGCGCCCAAGACCATGAAGAAACTCGAAGACGTGTTGCAGGACCCCAACCAGATCGGCGATCCGCTCGAGATGGCGGAACTGCTGTTCCTCAGCGGACACCGACCCGAGGCCGCTGTCTTCTACGAGCGGGCGCTGGCTCGGATCGCGCCCCATGACTCGTCGAAACAGGACGACCGGGCCTGGATCCTGTTCCAGTTGGCCAACTGCCTGCGCGAGACCGACATGGCCCGCGCCAAGGACCTGTACATGAAGCTCGTGTCGGAGCATCCGGGTTCGGCCTGGACGGAATTGGCCAAGGCGCACGGCCGATTGATCACCTGGTACCAGAGCGCCAAGCCGCAACAACTCATGCCAGGGAAACCGGAATGATGGATGCATTCTACGCGCTGACAGGAGACTCCCAGAGTGAGTGACATCGATATCGAAAGCAACCACAGGATCCCGGCCCAGTACGACAGCGTCAACGTGCTGATCGTCGAGGACGACCCGGAGACGGCAAGACTCATGCTCGCGACTCTCGCCCGCAAGGGCGTCCGCGCGCAACTGGCCGGCAACGCCAAAGCCGCCCTGGCCGCGCTCGACAAGAACCGCTGCGACCTGGTCTTTCTCAGCACGTCTCTGGGATACGCCCCCGACCGGTTGGACGGCTTCGAACTGCTGGCGACTATTCGCGCCGCCGCGCCGGAGAGACCGATCGTCATGCTCGCCGGACCGCAGGAACCGTCCGGCGCTGGGAATCGTCCGGCCGACGACTATCACCTGCTGCGCCTCGGAACGCAGACCGCGGTCCGGGCCATCCAGGCCGGCTGTCGCGATTTCCTGCTCAAGCCTCTGTCGCAACAGACGATCGAAGGTGTTCTCGAAACCATGCTGCCCAACCGGCGCGTCGCCACCGCCGCGTCGGCCTGCGAAGGGGACCGCTGCCTCTATCAGATCGTCGGATGCAGCGCCCGGCTCGTGCAGACCATCACGCTGGCCGAACGCATCGCGCCGACTTCCGTGCCCGTCCTCATCAACGGCGAGAGCGGTACCGGCAAAGAGCTGATCAGCATGCTGATCCATCACAACAGCAAGCGGGCCCTGGGACCGTTCGTCCACGTCAACTGCGCCGCCCTCAGTGACACGCTGCTCGAAAGCGAGCTGTTCGGACACGAGAAAGGCGCCTTCACGGGAGCGTACACCCAACGCAAGGGCCGCTTCGAAAGGGCCCACGGCGGCACGCTGCTGCTCGACGAGATCACCGAGACGCCGCCTCAGTTTCAGGCCAAGCTGCTGCGCATCCTCGAGCAGCAGGAATTCGAGCGGGTCGGCGGCAGCGAGAACATCAAGATCAACGTCCGCATCATCAGCACGACCAATCGCGATCTGTTGAGCGAGGTGCAGATGGGGCGTTTCCGCCCGGACCTCTACTATCGGCTCAGCGCCGCGCGGATCGTGGTCCCGCCCTTGCGGGAGCGCCGCGAGGACCTGACCGAACTGGTGTGGCACTTCGTCAATCTGTACGCCCGTGAAGCGCAGCGGCGCATCGCCCGTCTGGACCCGGCGATGATGGAGATCTTCGCGGAGTACCCCTGGCCCGGCAACATCCGCCAGCTCCGCAACGTCGTGCTCACCAGCCTGATTCTGGGGACCGGGCCGACCCTGTCGCTGGCCGACGTCTCGTGGTTGTTCGACGAGCTTCAGCCTCTGCCCCAGTGCGACCGGCCGGGGCGCGGAATCGCCACCGCCGCCGTGACCGCCGATCCAGCCGCCGGGGTCGGCGGAATCCCTCTGGCCGATCTCGAACGTCAGGCGATCCTCGAAACCCTTCGCCAGACCTCAGGCAACCAGACCAAGGCCGCCAAGGTCCTCGGAATCAGCGATCGTACGCTCCGTGAGAAAATGCGCCGCTACCGTCAACAGGAATGTCTCCAACCGGTCTCCTGAACGCCTTGCCACAGGACACGAACGTAAAGAAGGATTCGCAACCCATGGCTGAACCCGAAAAGAAGAAGAATGAGAAGGCTTCCGAGTCAGAGGCCCAGGACAAGAAGGGCAAGTCCTCGAAACTGATGCCGTGCCTGATCCCGGTGGTCACGGTCGCGCTCTGCGCCGGCGGCGGCTTCGTCGTCGGGCGGCTCTTCGGCACGCGGGGCCAGGCCCAGAACGTCGCGGCCGCCGAGGCGCCGGACCAGACAGCACCGGCATTGCCCCCGATCAACGCGGCCGCCACCGGCTCGAGCTGGTACTACGACCTGGAACCCGTCGTCGCCAATCTCAACGAGCCCGGTGTGGCACGCTACGTGCGTATCGCCTTGACGCTCGAAGTCGGAGACAAACTGTCCGAAAAGGACGGGGCCCCCTTCCTCGAGCAGCGCAAGCCCCTCTTGAAGAACTGGCTGACGTTGTTCGTGGCCAACCTGACGCTGGAGGACATTCGAGGCGAGAGGAACCTGCGCAGCGTGCAGAGCCAGATTGCCGACACGTTCAACCAGGGACTGTTTCCCAACGCCCCGCCGTGCATCGAGCGAGTCCTGTTCAAGGAGTTGTCGATCCAATGACCGCTTCGTCCGGCGTCCATCTGAACCGCGCGCGACTGCACCGCCTGCTGGCGGCGGTCGGCTCGACCCCTGTTCCGGCGGAGGTGACCTCCGAGGCAGCGCTCTACGACTGGCGGGACCCTCACTACTTCGACGAGGACCAGCGCAACCGTCTGGCTGCCATCATGAGCCAGGTCGCCGCGGTGCTGTCCGAACGATGCGTCCATTTCTTCAACAGCGAGTTCGAGGTCGTCCCCGCGTCGATTACCCAGCACTTCGCCGCGGATGCGGCTCGTCACGCGAAGGCCGAGCAGAGTTTCGCCGTGACGTTCGGCCCGGCCCAGAAGCCGCCTTGCGGGTTCCTGGTGATCGGCGCCGCCGTGGCCCTGGACTGGGTCACGCGTCTGCTGGGCGATTCCGAATCCGACCAGGACCCGAATCGGTCTCTCTCTTCGTTGGAGGAGTCCCTTCTTTCGGATCTGGCCGGCGCGATGACCGAAGCATTTCTCGATTCGCTTCGCCCGCATCAGGACCTCAAAGCGGCGGGCCAGGTGAGCCGCGAGGCGGCCCCGGTGTCTTTCGAACCGACCGACCCGATCTGCCGGATCGTCTTTCGGATCCGAAGAGCCGAGGCCGAGACCGCTTCCGAGGCGACCTTCATCGTGGGCGGCCCGACGCTGGCCCCGGTCCTGGGCAAATCCATCCCGGCCAAGCCGAACGTGAAACAGGACGAACTGTCGCGTCTGCTCATGGAGCACGTGCACCGGATGCCCGTGACGATCTGTGCCCGGCTGGCCTCGATGCGTTTGTCGTTCGAGGAGGTCCTCGATCTGGCGCCCGGCGACGTCCTTCTGCTCGACAAGGGCCTGGACGAGCCGGTCGACCTGATCCTCCACAACGAAACCGTCTTCCGCGGCCGCCCCGCCCAGAAGGACGGGCAGTATGCGGTGTTGATTACCGAACGCGCCACAGACTCCCATCCCGACGCATCTCAGGGTCGCGACGCCAGGTAAGCATAAGAAAGGAAATGCGGCTATGCCTGAAACGGCCGAAGCAGAAATCCAGAACGAGTCCCAACAAGACCCGGGACAGGTCCCGACCGACGGAAAGACGCAGGCCCAGCCGGTGGAGTTTCCCGAAGCCACGGAGGGACAGGCCACCGCTTCCGGCGGGCAACTCGACATCCTGCTGGACATGGACGTGCCCGTGACTGTGGCCTTGGGCACCACGCAGGTTCCCGTCCGGCGCCTGCTCCAGCTCGGACCGGGCGCGGTGATCCAGCTCGAGAAGTCCATCGACGCGCCGGTCGATCTGTACCTGAAGGATTCGAAGTTCGCCGAGGCCGAAGTGGTCGTGGTGGACAATCGGTTCGCCGTGCGGATCAAGACGATCACGGGCACCGCCGCCGCGACAAGCTGACCGGACAGCAGAAAAGACACCGGGACTCAGAGGAACTGAATTCTATCTATGGCATCTGATCGCTCCAAAACGCCGCATTCAGCCACAGGCGACCCCGCAGGATATCGGGACCTGATGAATGTCCCTCTGGCCGCCCACAGCAACATCATCATGGCCTTCGGACTGGTGGCGGTATTGGCCACCCTGATCGTTCCGCTGCCCACCACGGTGCTCGACCTGCTCCTGGCGTGCAGCATTTCTCTGGCCATCGCCGTACTCATCGTGACGCTCTCGTCCACCGAGGCTTTGGAACTGTCCACGTTCCCCTCCCTGCTGCTGTTCACCACGCTGTTCCGCCTCTCGCTGAACGTCGCCTCCACGCGTCTGATCCTGCTGCAGGGCGACGCCGGCAAGATCATCCAGACCTTCGGCGGCTTCGTCGCCGGCGGCAGCTTCGTCGTCGGCATGGTCGTCTTCCTGATCCTCGTCATCATTCAGTTCATCGTCATCACCAAGGGCGCCGAGCGCATCAGCGAAGTGTCGGCGCGATTCACCCTGGACGCCATGCCCGGCAAGCAGATGGCCATCGACGCCGACCTCAACGCCGGCGTCATCACCGAGAGCCAGGCCAACGAGCGGCGCGCCAAGATCGTCAAGGAGAGCGAATTCTACGGGGCCATGGACGGAGCCAGCAAATTCATCCGCGGCGACGCCAAGGCCGGCCTGGTCATCACCGCCGTGAACATCGTCGGCGGCATCGCCATGGGCTACTCCCGCGGCATGGGCATCACCGACGCGATCCGGACCTACTCGATCCTCTCGATCGGCGACGGTCTGGTCAGCCAGATTCCCTCACTGGTCATCTCGGTCAGCTCGGGCTTCCTTGTCACGAAGATCTCCTCCAGCCACAGCGTCGGCGAGGACATCTCCAGGCAGTTCCTCAAGGCCGGCCAGCCTCTTCTGGCGGCGGCCTGCATCATCGGCGCGATGGCCTTCGTTCCCGGCATGCCCAAGATCCAGTTCCTGCTCCTGGGCGGCACCCTCGCTCTGGTCGGGCGGACCGCCTCCCGGGCCGAGAAGAAGCCGCTGTCGGCGCCGGAAATACCCGCCAAGAAGACCGAGAAGGAACCGGTCGAGGAACTGCTGGACATGGATCGGATTTCCGTCCACGTCGGCGTGCGTCTGATCACGCTGGTGGACCCGAGAAGAAGCAACACGATCTTCGAGCGGATCGGCGCCCTGCGCCGGCAGTTCGCCCAGCATCTGGGGATCGTCATCCCCCTGGTGCGCCTGCGCGACGATCTGAACCTCGAACCGAACGCCTACGAGATCCGCCTCTCGGAGATCCCAGTGGCCAAGGGCCGGCTGGAGCCGGAGATGTTCCTGGCCATGGACCCCGGCGGCGTCCGCGAAAAGGTCGAGGGCATCAAGACAACCGAACCGGTTTACGGACTGCCCGCCATCTGGGTCTCGGCCGGCAAGAAGGAAACCGCCGAACTGAACGGCTACACCGTCATCGATCCGGAGTCGGTCTTCATCACCCATCTGTCCGAGACGCTCAAGAGACACGCCGACGAGCTGCTGACCCGCGAAGACGTGCAACTGCTCGTGGACCGTCTCCGCAAAAACCAGCCGTCGCTCGTCGGAGAGATCGTCGGCGCCGACAGCGACGTCTCCATCGCCCTGCTCCAGCGGGTCCTGAAGAACCTGCTCAAGGGCGGCATTCCCGTGCGGGAACTGACGGCGATTCTCGAATCCCTCGCGGAGAACGCCTCGAAGACCAAGAACGCTAACACGCTGACCGAGGTCGTTCGCAAGTCGCTGAGCCGGACCATCACCGAACAATACCGCAACGCGGCTGGCAAAATCGCGGCCATCACGTTCGATCCGTCCTTCGAGCATCAGTTGACCGGCAGTCTGAGCCAGGAAGGCGGCGAGCTGACACTGAACCTTCCGGCCGACGTCGCCATGGAGCTGAACCGGATGATGGCCGACGCGTGGCGATCCGGAATGGATCAGGGCAGCGAGAAGCTCGTGTTGCTCTGCGATGCGCGACTGCGAGCCCCGCTGGCGCGGATGCTGGCGCGGACGCTGCCGATGCTGCCGGTGGTGGCCTATGACGAGATCGTGCTCGGCACCGAGGTCGAATCGATCGAAACCATCCTGCCCGAGGAGAAGGCCGCACCGGCCTATGCCCATGCGTAACGACAAGACCCACAAGACAAAAGGCAATGGTGTGCGGTGCACACTCGACGGAGGAAACGACTGACTTATGCTGCTTCAGACACGACCCATCGCATTCACCGCCGCGGTGATCGCCTTCTTCATCCTGAGCATCGTCGGGTGCGTGGTGAGCCTGTCACCCGAGACCTGCTGCAAGCGCGCCGTGCTCGGCGCGGTCGTGACGTACTTGGTCGCCTCCGTGGCCATGCGCGCCGTGGACGCCATTGTGACCGCAGCGATGATTGCCAGCCAGATAAGCAAGGATCAGACCGGTGACCGCAAGAACTGACGATCTTCTCGAAACGACCGACGAGACCACCTCCGGGCAGACCGCCGAGAGGAGCGACCACCTCAAGGCAGTCGCCCTGCGCGCCTACTCGGGACACAAGACCCGCTCGATCGCGGAACACGAGATCGTCGAGCTGCTGCCGATGGTCCGCCAGATCGCGCATCGCGCCGCCAGCTATCTGCGTCCTCCGCTGTCGTTCGACGACCTGGTCTCGGCCGGCACGGTGGGCCTGCTGAAGGCCGCCCGCGATTTCGACGCCTCGCATCAGGCGGAGTTCAGGACCTACGCTTACATCCGAATCAAGGGCGCCGTGCTCGACGAGCTGCGCAGGGCTTCGCCTCTGCCCTCCAACGTCAATCGACAGGTGCGCCACGCACTGCGCGTCAGCCAGAGCATCGCCCAGCGGACCGGCAGCGCCCCTACCGACGAGCAACTGGCCGATGAGCTGGGCATCTCCGTCGACGAGGTAGGAACGCTCTTCGAGAGCGCGCGGGCCCAACACTTCGTCTCCATCGACGGGTCCGGCGAGGAACAACCGGCCCTCGGAGAGATTCTGGCGTCGGCCGACACCGCTGCTCCCGACAGTCGGATGGAAAAAGACGAAATGCTCAAGAAGCTGACGGCGGCCATGCAGGAGCTCGACCGGCGCCGGCTTCAGATTATCGTGCTCTATTACCACAAGCACCTGACCATGAAGCAGATCGCCGATCTGCTCGAGATCACCGAATCCCGTGTCAGCCAGTTGCACGCCAGTGCGCTGGTGATTCTCTCGGCCAAATTGGGGGAATACCGCGATGACGGATAGTGATTACAGTGCCATCCGGCCAGTCGAGGGCCTGCAGACGATCCAGGGACTGACGCCGATCCAGAGGCAGGGGGAAGGCAAACGCCGCCAGGATGCGAAGTCAGAATCCCACTCCGAGCCCGAGACCGAGCCGGAAGAGGCCAAGGAGCCCAAGGCGAACCCGCCCAATCAGGACGACCCGCACTCGATCGATTATTGTGCTTGACGCAGTTGGCTCCGGGTGGAATAAACAGCAAGGAAGAGAAACGCCGATGCCGAAACTAACAAGACGTGTTCTCAAAGCCAGCCAGGTGCAGTGGCACGGTTCGTTCCGACTGGATCTGCACCCGAAGGCCGCTCCGAAGACGGGCGCCTCATGCGGCGCAGCGCCGACGCGGATTCGCATTGCCGAGAACCATCCGCAGTACGCCCTCGTGGAGGTGACCTGTTCCTGCGGCAAGACCACGTTGGTCCGATGTGAATATGCCCGACCGGACGGGGCCCCCGCGTCGGCCGCCACGGTGGCTTCATGAGACGTTGCCTTGCGAGGAGATATCCGATGTGCAGGATCAGACAAATCGTTTCACTGTTCGCGGTATCGTGCCTGGGCGCCACCTTCTGTGGCTGCAACCCTCCGCAGCGACCGATCCGCCCGATGACCACCGAGAACGCACCCAACCCCCAGACAGGCGGATCGAGTGCGAAACGCTTCCAGGATACCCCGCTCGAAGGACGGACCGCCGTCGAGTCGGCCATCGAATTGTCGGAGAAGTATGCCCGCCTCTCGGACCAGACCGTCGCGCTGCGCGAGGAGAACAAGCGTCTGACCGCCGACAACGAGGCCCTCTTGCAGCAGATCGCGGCCCTGGAGGCCAAGCTCAAGCAGACGCAGAAGGAGTTGGGCGAAGCCAATGAGCTTCTCATCGAGATGCTCACCGAGCTGAACACATGGAAGAGCAACATCCTTGGTTTTCGAGGGGAGATGCGCGACGCCGCCAAGGCGCAGTTAGAGGCGCTGCTGAAGGTGCTGGAGATTCTCGGGGGGGAAGCGGACGCCGCCAACCTCGAACGTCTTCACGCCGCGACGCTGAGCGGCAAGCCCCAGGGCGACCCCAACGTCAGCAGCACGCCGGTGAGGGAGGAACCGAATGTACCGTAGCCCAATCGAATCGGGCCGCCGAAGCTCCGGGGCCGTCGGACACCGGGCCGTGTTGCTCGTTGCCGCAGTGGTCGTAGCCGTCTTGCAGGGCGGCTGCGAATCGCCTCAGAACGGCAACGGCATGGCCGGCTCGTTCTACCTGAACCCCTACAAAGACCTCGCCAACCTCGGCCGCATCGCACTGGTCGAACTGGACAACAATTCCGGCCACCCCCAGATCTCCGCCGACCTGACCGAGGCGCTCTTCGTCGCCCTCCAGAAGAAGCAGGTCTTTGGCCTGACCTTCGTTCATCAGGACAATCCCGACTGGAGAGGTCTCCAGCAGAACCTCGATTCGCTCCAGGCGCTGCGACAATTGCTGGCCATGCGCGAGACCCTCAAGTGCAACGGCCTTCTCGTCGGGACCGTCACCGAGTATACGCCCTACCCGCACATGTCGCTCGGCCTGCGCCTGAAGCTGCTCGATCTGACCGACGGGCAACTGATCTGGGGCCTCGAACAGGTCTGGGACAGCTCCGACCGCGACATTCAGAAGCGAATCAAGCACTACTTCAAGGACGACTTGCGGACCGGCTTTGCGTCGCTGCGCGAAGAGCTGGTGGTCGTCAGTCCGCTGAAATTCGGCAAGTTTGTCGCCTACGAGGTGGCCGAGACGTTCGAGCGCCCGGAGCAATAGCAGCCGGTCCGCCACGAGTGGCGAGGCCCCTATTATGGGCCGGTTTTTTTTGCAGGAAGGCCCTTAAGATTCCGGCAGATCATACGAAAACAAACATGGAAACACGGATACTAAGGAACGTGAAATGATAAACAACATTGACATCAATCGAGTCGGCCCCCTCATGGGACAGGCATCCTTCCCAACTCCCGACCCCGTCAATACGCCGCGAGGCAGCCAGGCCGACGCCTCGCTGCACGTGAGCTTCGAGGACCTGATCAATCAAGCCAAGAATTCCGCCGAGGCCGAGGCCGTTGCCGTCGAAGAGGCTCGCCAGCTACTCGCCTCAGGTCAACTGACCAGCCTTGAGAACGTGCAGGCGGCCGCGATGAACATCCTAAACTTCGGAATCTAAAGACCTTATAGAAAACCAGATCGAGTCGTGGGGCCTGCCAAGGATGGCGCAAAGGCCCCCGTTTTTTTTTGCGCTGCCCGAGGCCGGCACGCCCCGCGCAGAAACGGAGCGGTCAACTCTTAAAGGCTTGTGGAAAAAACGCTTACGTTGTCAGACGTAGCAGTCGAGGATGGTTCCGACCGGCAAGCTGCCGGGTTGCGGAGCTGGAGCCGGAAAGGCCAGGGGGCACGAATCGTCGTAGGATCGGACGTGGACGTCGACATGGACAGGACCGGACGCTTCGCTGTGGCCGACCAGCAGACGCCGGGAAAAGGGCGTCGAAGCAGCCTCAACATCAAAAACACCCAACGATTTGTATCCGATCCAGCCGTTCATTACTTCTGCCCCCAGTAGCACTTATCGTACCACAATTATGGGCTCGATTCAAGTGGATTCTACGGGCCTCAGGTCCGAGAAGTTTTTTGCAGATCGCTTGTTACCGATCCTGCCCTGGCGGCCTCTTTATTATTAGACCGGTGCATTCAGCACGCGAGCAGGAAATCGCAATCCGGCTCAAAATAAACCGCCCCGCCGGACGACTATATAGAGGCAGGAAACTCTAAATAACGTTTGTGACAGAGGTTATCGGATGCACATCATCGCCCAATGCCCCCGCTGCGGCTACCACTGGTGGCTGGACGGCAGCGCCGCCGACCGCCGGCTGCGATGCCGAAAGTGCTTCCGCCTATTGAAGGTCCCCGACCTGACCGAGGTCCCCGAGGCTACCGCCATCGTCAACCAGGCTAAAAGCGAGCTGTACGTCGACGATGCCGGCAAGACCTATGGCTGACCCCACGCCCAGCGCGGTCTGATCCACCTCGCAGAACCTGGGTGGCTTGCGGCAGCACGCTTCCCTCTCCCGGCCGAACCACGGACATCCAATGCAGCGCTCGTCCATCTCCAACTTCAGGATTCTTCACCGTCTGACCGCCATCCCCGCGATAGCACCTCCCAGCATCGCCCCCTCGCGTTGTAATCCCATGAGCCCCCCGTCAATTCTCCGTTAGATTCACCAACCACGTATCGCTTCTGGTTTCTGTCGGGCTGAAGAGCATTGGGCGATCCGCAGAATGGACGGTCTCTCTGTCGCCAGCAAGGCACGCGATTTCGTCACAAACGTGCAACACCGTCCTTTTGTAGAGGCCGATGGTTCGTTCCGCTCATCCGGGCGGGTGCCGGGCCGGAACTGTTTGACAAGTCAACGGAGTTTTGAGTTTCAAGTTTCAAGTTGTGAGTTCAGCGCTTCCGAGGGACGAGATACGAGATACCAGATACGCGCGACGACTGGAATGGAGGCCGTGCCGCGCGAGCCAAGGCCGGAAATCCAATCGGCATGGGCAGGATTTTCTGTCAACCGATCCGCGAGGGCAATCGTCGTAGCACAGTATCGAAGAAGGGACACCAACGGGCTATGCCGGAGAAGCTCGCGCGGGCCCCGTCGGCCAGGCGGCCTGGTGTAGCCGCGAACCGTAGTCCACGATGGAAGGAGATAAGAAATGCGTTGTGGGAACGTCGTACGTCTTCCAATTGCTATGATCGTCATCGCCTGCTGTCTGGCGGAATCGTCCGCGTTACGTGCCGCGTCCGGCGGGCGGAGCGACCCGGCCCCTCTTCTCTATCCCCACGAGCTCGACAAGCGGCCGGCCTTGCCGTCTCCGTATCTGGCGGAAGACGGAACGGAGATCGTGACAGCCGTTCTGAAGAACGGCAAGTACGTGTGCATCCCTGTCACCGTCGAGAATGGAAAGCCTCTGCACTACAGCTACAGAGTCCCGTTCGCCTACGGCAAGGACCAGCAGCTTCACGTGAATCGTGATGACTTCCCGACACTGGCCCAAACCGGACTCCACGCGGAAGCGGAACTGGATGCCACCAGGATGATCACGGGGTTTCCCGTGGATCTGATCACCTACATCGGTCGGCCCGGGCAGTTTTCCGGAGCGGGGTTCCTGGCCGACGATGAGACGATCCTCTCGGTTCTCAAAGGCGACAACAAACTCGTCAGGAAACTGGGGCTGACCCATCCCCAGATGGCCAGGCCGCTCTATCACGTCTGGAATATGATCCTTCAGGACATCGAACACGGCACGTTCAGAAGGTTCTCCAGCATCCCGCGTTTCTTCTACAACGACCAGGAGATCGCGCTGCGCGCCGAATCGACGAAGGGTTGGCAGATCTCCATCTTCCAGGATGAGATCCAGGGAATGTTCGACATCAGTGTCCGACGCACGCTTACGGCGGCCGAGGATTCGTTCCTGCGCCGTACGTATCGCGGCCTTTCGGGCACGCAGATGACCGAACTGCAAGAGAAGCTTACCCACTTGCGCTTCAGCGAAATGCTCCCCTACTACGTCATGGGCTACGGCTTCTACGAGGGCCATACCGGTTTCCGGGCCGACCCGATCACCATCGCGTGCATCTTCGGACTGCGGAGCATCGAGGAGATCGAGAACGCCTTTCCCGGCCGCTTGTACGAGACTCTCACCCGCCATTTCACCGACACGGGCCGGGCCGACAGCAGGCCATGAAACACGATCGAGCCGTACGGCAAATCTTCCTCGCCGAACATCTCCGAAGAAGCACAGCACGCAGCGGAAGCGCCAGCAAAAAGGCCTCGCAGGTGTGCAAGCCGTACCTCGTTCCGCGACCAAAGGCCCTTCGATGCCGATGGCCATCGGATCGAAGGGGGGTAACAGGGAAGGAGGAATAGTGATTGCGTCGGTCAGGGCAAGAGCTGCGCCGTCTGAGGGGCCCGGACGGGGACAGTCCGGGCCTGAACGCCGACGAGTTGAAATCCGCCCTGGGCGCCGTTGCCGGCGAGACCTCGGATGCGGACGGCCGCAAGCCTGGCGCTGGCGGGCACCTGGGCGAAGTCGTAGGTGATGAGGGTCACGCCGGACGCCTGAGACACCTCTCCTTCCGGCGCGAGAATGAACAGATCGTTGGTGTCACTGACCGCGGCCACCTCGGGCAGGTCCTCGATGTCGGTGCCCGTCACGAGCAGATCGGGCCCGGCCGCGTCGTACAGCGTGGATCCGAACCCAAGCTGGACCCAATGGTTCTCCGGCAGGACCAGCGCGACGCTGTCACCATGCGGCCGTCGGACCAGCACGGTGGGCGCATCGGCGCGCGCCGCAGGCGTCCCGGCCTCGCTCAGATCGACGCAGGTCCAGCCATTGCCCTCCGGATTGCTGCTGCCGACTACAGCGGACGGATACGCGAACTCCTCCTGAACCTCGGCGATAGGCGTGGTCGCTGGCGCCGCCGGGTCGGCGTGACGCAAGCCCGAAGACAAGGCCCCGACGGCAACAAACATCGGTACCGCGACGACGACGGCAGCGGCGGTCAGGCCGGCCTTCGACGCCGCGGCAGCCAGCGCCGCAGTGCGAAGGCCGGTCCTCATCGCATTTTGGCCGATCAGCACCCCCGCCGCCGCAGATCGACCCGTACAAGCAGTAATGGCCCCGAACACGGTCAGGCCCGAAACGAGGTGCATCCGGCCGAATCCATTGCGGGCAAGCTGTCGGCGAAGCGATTTCTTGGCTCGGAAGAACAGCAGCCGGGCCCGAAGCTGGGATCCCCCCATGACCTCGGCAATCTCGACATACGACAAGTCGTCGAAGCAGCGCAGGGTCAGAACGCTTCGGTAGTTCAGCTTCAGCGATGCCATGGCGCGAACAACCGCCTGTACGACCTCCTGATGAATGAGCTTGTCGCAGGCGGAGGCACCGGCTTCGGAAAGCCGCTCGGCCAGTGCGGCATCGTCGAGCGATTCGATGGATTGGCGTACCAGACTGTGACGCCTCTGGCGGATGTGGTACCTGATCTTGTTCAGGGCCGTTTTGTGGAGCCAGGCCCAGAAGGCCGGCGGGCTTTCGATTCTCAACTCGGGCAGATGTCGGATCATCTCCAGCAGGGTGTCCTGGCACAGGTCCTGCGCCAGGTGGAAATCGAGCGTCATGCGGTAAATGTAGGTCTGAACCCGCTTCTGGGCGAGCCTGGAGAGGCGAGAGATGCTGTCCTGGCAGCCGCTCTGGGCCCCGCGGATGAGGTTCAGCTCCAATTGTGCGACGTTCGGTTTCATCGGCTTTGCTGTGTCCAACGCCCCTGGCGAAGAGATGTTTCGCAGATTCCCCGTTGGGGGATCACGTTTGGGCCCTGCGCCGCGCGACGCATACGGGCCCGCCGTGATCCCCGCAGGTATGGACGGGCGTTTCGAGGGCCCGTTACAGAATCGCGAAAAATTTCCGCCAGCCAGTTCCGCCCAAGGGAATCCTCCCGTCCTCGCCCCCCTGTGGCCCCGCCGGCCCGGGTCTCTCGCCGGGATGGCAAATCGAGACCGTACCAGGGCATAAGTGCCTTGCCACCAGCACCTTACAGATTCAGAACAGCGCCGGCGACAGTCCGCAGCAGGCTCGCAAGACCCCGCCCTGAGCGAAGCCGAAGGGACCTATTTCCCCACCCGGGGCGCATCGAACCACGTGTCTTGAAGCGTCGACGACATCGCTATCCACTGATGCAGCAACCGCGCGCTCAGTCAGGTGCGCGACTCCGGAAAACGTAACTCGCTGCCCACACGGTGATTGCGGACGGCAGTGCCATTCGTGTCAGGTGCTTCTTCGGGGTCTTCTCCCAGGAACGGGATACAGGGGCTCCTATGGCTCGGGATTCTCCTCGGCCGCATAACCCAGCCTGCCCCAAGTGGCTTTTTGCAGCCTCTGCAAATCGTAGAGGCCGTCTTCGGTTTGGGGTATATACTCCTGCATGGCAGGCGATGTCGTGATGACGATCTTTGCGGCCTGCAATTCGCGAGACGTCTCCCGGCCCTTCCACTTCCAATGCTCGACGTGTCCGTCCGCCATGGAGAAGGTGGTGCCCGCGCCATGTCGCATCGGCGCGGGGGGACTGCTGAGACACCAACCGGGAGAGAAGTAATGAACGCAGTAGTCGACGCTGCTTGGATAGTGGCCTATGTCCAGGAAGACCGCGCGGGCGGCCGGACCCGGACTGACGATGTCTGTCAGTCTGGTCAGTTTCAGGACGGTGCGGCCGACACGCACTCCGACTTCCGCCACCTCCACGTCGGCGGTGTTCGGGACATACGTTCCCGCCATGTGGGGTGTGTCATTGTTGGCAGCGACCACGGGGACGTACGTGACCAGGTTATTCTTGTACCCCCGCGGGCAGCGGTAGACGTCAACATCCCGCACGTACGGCCACAGGGCCCCCCTGTTAGGGTCCTCGAACGCGCTTGCGCGGCTATTGAAGGCGCGGCCCACCCATCCTTGCAGCCCTCTCCTCCATCCATCGTGCCCTCTTCTCCTATAGGCGAAGGAGCTCCCGTAAACGAGTCTACCGTTGTACTGGTCGGCGTAGGCGATCCAGGCGGTGGTGAGCTGCTTGAGATTGCTCAGACAGACGATGCGCTGGGCCCGTTCCCTTGCCAGACGCATCGCCGGAACGAAGATTGCAAGCAGCACGGCGATCAACGCGATCACCACCAACAGCTCGATCAGCGTGAAGGCGCGAGGATCGATCGAGGGCGACGGATGATGGACGGTTCGCCGATAGGGTTGCCCTGGCCGGGACAGGTCCGGCCGCCGATTGCCTTTATGCTGCTCCCCATCCGCACGCACACTCGCTAACGAAGGCATACTCGTTCCCTCCGGATACGGTACAGCGCCAAGACAGTCGACACAGCACGCGTCGGCCGTCATGCACTGTCAGTCCAGCCGCATTCTCCCAGCGCGAAACGGAACGCTCTCTCGCAAAGGTGGCCCGCTATGGCACGGTGCAAGATCGATGACGACGAGCAAGCATCAAACACGATGTTGTCTCACCGGCCCACCCTCACACGAGTCGATTATACTATCAGGACGCAGATCACAACGCGCGTTTTTAGAAAAATGCCGATTTTCTTGCTGCGCGCGGTCTACGCCGGCGCATTGCGGAATTGAAGGTGTCCGGTGCTTCTTCGGGGTCATCCTCGGGGGCGGATAGTGCGTGGGAGTCCGTGGCGCGGGGCGGTCGCCCCTGCCAGTCGCCCGTACAAGGATGGCGCGTGCGAAACCGTCGGATCGCGACAAGGCACGGTGGCCCATCAGGTCGTGCACGTAGGGGCGAGGCATGCCTCGCCCCCGAGCGCACACCGCGAACCAACGCCGCTCATCTTCATGCCATTCGTACCGGGTACCTTCAGTTCCCCCTTTGAAATCCGCTCTCTCGCTGTATGATGCCTGTGGTGAAATTCTGACATGCGACTTCCATGAGACGTCTTATGCGGCCATGAAGGAATCCCCGAATATGTTATCAAGACGCGATTTTCTGGCGATCAGCGCCGCTGCGGGCGCTTCGGCATTCCTGAAGCCGACGTCGGTACTGGCCGCACAGGGCGCCCGGCGTTTTCACTGCTGCCTGGCCTCCAAGGTCATTACCAAACGCCCTGAATTGCTCGATCTCGTACGAGAGGCGGGCGTGAGCGATGTCTGGCTGGCGTCGTATTTCTTCGGGCATTGGTATGAGAAGCCGGAAGACCTCAAACCGGTAATCGCCATGGTGGAGGCAAAAGGGCTGGGCTGGAATATCATCAACGTGCCGCTGGGGCATCCGGGCGATGCGCTGGGCGACGCCACAGGTGTAACGCCCCTTGCACCGCCGACGCGTTGGCGGATGGCGGAGAGACCGGATGGCACAAAGTACTCGGGCACTTCGCTGCATCCTCCCGCCACACAGGAAAACGTCGACGCCATTCGACGGATTCGAGCACTGAAGCCAGGGACGATCTTCCTCGACGACGATTTCCGACTCGCGCAGGGGCCGGGCGTAATCGGGGGCTGTTTCTGCGATTGGCACAAGAAGCAGTTTCTGGAGAAACATGGTTTTTCGCAATCGCATTGGGAAGAACTGTTGGCGGATGTGGAAGCGCGGAGCTTTTCCCCTGGCCTGCGGCACTGGGTGGACCATACGTGTGACCAATTGACGGCGTGCTTCAAGGCACAGCAAGCCGCTGCGCCGGAGGTGGCCCTCGGGAATATGATCATGTATTTTGGCGCCGAGAAGGCGGGCATTCGCCTGGCGGATTATGCGGATACGCCCTTCCGGGTGGGCGAAATGATGTTCCATGACCAGGACTTTGGACGTCTTTCGGGCAAGACCGGAGAACTCTTCAGTTGCCTCTTCCATCGGCGCTATGCCAGACCGGATCTCGCCTACAGCGAAACGACGGCCTTCCCCGCGGACCAACTGAGCGCGAAGAACATGGCCGCCAAGCTGGCGGTCTCGACGATCTGCGACGTGCGGAATACGATGTACATGTCCGGGATGACTCCCTTCCCCGAGACCCACTGGGAAACGCTCGCCCCCGCGATGAGAAAACAGGCGGCTTTCCACGAGGCGATTCGAGGCCATACGCCGCGAGGGCCCTTCAAACACTACTGGGGCGAAGCCGCACGCTACGCCGGCAACGACAACCCCTTCAGTATCTTCCTGGCAAGCGGCATTCCTTTTGAGGTCGTCGATACGCTTTCCGCGGATGGGTGGACTCTTCTTTCCGATCAGGATGCACGCTATTGCCAGGCGAAAGGGAACTGCTTCTGTCGCACGGGGCTCAAAGACATTCCGAAGTCAATTCGCGCAATCCCGGATAGTCTGGACGCCCTGTGGAAAGTGAAGGCGGAAATGGTGGCCGGCGGTTTGAACGTCCCCTATGTAACCGACGACAAACCCGTTGTCTGTGCCTGGTATCCCACCGCCGGAAGGGTCTTCCTGTGGAATCTTGCAGAGACGAACGAAGACTTCCAGTTGCAGATGCAAGACAGGAAGATCCCCCTCAGCATTGGGGGCTTGGATTCCGTTCTGGTATCCGTGTGACAGGACCACTACGGTGACATCGGGGCACCTCGTCACCATGCGACGTAGAGCTCTTGTCGAACGACGAATAGAATGAGAAGAACGCAACACGCACAGCAATACGATTGAAAAACAGACGGCGAATGGTTAATAATTGAGACGTGCGAACTGAAGGTCTGCTGTCCCTTTTCTGTCTCGTCGCCGCCGCGGGAGGTTACGTTGAAAGAACAAGCCATGCAAGTCATGTTTGTCGCCGCCGTGATGTGCGGCATTTCATCGGTCCAGGCGGCAGCCCCGGTCATGTCGCCAGCGGAGATCCGCCTGACGGGAGACTGGACCGTCTCGGTGACTTTCCCGGGGCGCCCGCCAGTTGCCGCCGAGTTACAGATCCCCGGCGTGACTATCGTCACGGTCGCCCATGAAGAATACGACAGGCTCCCGGATTTCGACGCCCAGACTTCAGCGGGCTGGAGAAGGGGCGTCCGGCTCACGGGCGTCGTGGCAGAAGAATGCACGGTGGAAGGCTCGCTTGAGCCCGAGAGTCTCGTGGTCCGAGCCGGGCCGGAACCCGCGGCTGCAAGATTCAGGAAAGGCATTGATTATGAGGCCGACCTTATCTCCGGCTGCGTCGGTCGTTTGCCGCAGGGAGGGATCGGCCCCGACCAACCGGTGTACATCGACTACCGGTACGCCAGACTGCGTATCGATTCGGCCGTGCTCTCTGCCGACGGCCGGATTGTCCTCAAGACAGGGACGCCGCACACGGCCATGCCCGAACCACCGACGCTGGCTCCGGGCGAGACCCGGCTGGCGAACATCTTCGTTTCCGGCCGGCTCGACGCCCTGACGGAGGACAACCTCTTCCCCATTCTCGAAACCGCCTATCCGGAGCCGGCGGCGACCGGCTTGTCGGTGGCGGAAAGACGCCTGCCCAACGCCCTGCGAAAGCTCCGGTCCGGAGAACCGCTGAAAATCCTCGCCTGGGGCGACAGCGTGACTACCTTCAATCGCTACCAGACGATGTTTGTCGAGCGTCTAAAAGCACGTTATCCAAACGCCAAGATTGAATTGGTCACCGAAGCGTGGGGCGGACGCAATACCGACAGCTACCTCCGCGAACCGCCGGGCAGCGAACACAATTACCGAGAAAAGGTGTTGAACAGGAAGCCCGATCTGGTCGTCTCCGAATTCGTCAATGATGGGGGACTTTCAGAAGCCCAAGTCCAGGAGCGCTATGGGAAGATCCTGGCCGACTTCCGCGAGATCGGCGCCGAGTGGATCATTCTGACCCCCCACTATATCCGTCCCGGCTGGATGGGATTGTCGAGCCAGCGGAATATCGACGATGATCCCCGCGCCTACGTGAAAGGCGTCCGTCTTTTCGCCCAGAAGAACCAGATCGCGGTCGCCGAAGGATCCCTGCGCTACGGCCGGCTCTGGCGGCAGGGCATCCCGTACATCACTCTCATGGAGAACAACATCAACCATCCCAACGTCTACGGTCACACCCTCTTCGCCGACAGCCTCATGGCGCTTTTCCCCAAGTCCGAATGAGGACGCGAATTAAAGGCGAATTGAAGGGGTCCGGTGTCTTTCGGGGGTCTTCCTCGGGGGCGGATGGTGGATCGCAGTCCGAGGCGCAGGACCATCGCCTCTACCCGTGATGACGTAGGATATCTTTCGCACATTGTACTGGGACGTGAATAGAGTCCTTTCTCTGGTCGATGGTGGATAGGTCAAAAAGAAACCACTCGCTCAGAGAAAGGACGTAACGATGAAGAACAGTACAT